>JAEAMF010000153.1_pt1 | contig 123711 bp, 98 predicted proteins | sample 8958721 | NCBI WGS metagenome assembly JAEAMF01 (sample SAMN16933255, study PRJNA681124) | bioreactor sludge metagenome | isolation source: anaerobic bioreactor treating anionic surfactant - SDBS | place: India: Bengaluru | collected 2019-02-28
AGAACCACACAAATCTAAGAGGCCCGAAAAGTCCGATTTATGCTAAAGTGGAACACCGGGATGGTGCTTACCCTGTCGAATCGCGATTGGCCAGTCGCGAAAACCACCATCGCTCTAACCAATAAGCCCAAATCAAGCGTCATCCAACGCTCTTCGCAGGCGTCTTGAAACTTCTCCAGGAGCTCGAGCGAGTTTCGCCAGCGAGCCGTAATCTGGGCTAAAGCCAGATCGGAACCGCGCAATTTTACCCCGAGGGAATTTACCCGCACAAATATCTCGGCAATCTCTTCATAATTCAGATCGCGGGGGAGCACATGCATCACATAGGGATAATTCTGAATCGCCCGGAGCTTTTGCAGGCGGGCAGTATACTTTTGATAAAGAGGGTCCTCTAGCGATGTCACCCCGGCGTCTTGAAGTATTTGGGCATCATTCGTTTTGAATGCCTTGGTGACAGAAACCCAGTTCTTCTGTTGAGCCAGAGCCTTGGACGCAACCACAAACGTCATATTGCGCATACGGTCTCTGACGCTGATATCCCCTTCTTCATCTTCAACCTCATCAGCGGCATCATCCTCCAAAAGAGGCGAATCTTCGTCAGCGACCACTTCCGAGAAATCGGTCAATGAATCCGGGTGATCAAGATTGAAAAGGATGTCGATTCCCCGTTGCTTCCCGCGTGCCTTGATAGGCTTGCCGCGTAGGATCGCCGATAGCGAAGTCAATCGCTGCTGCCCGTCCAATAGCAGCTTATGCCCCGCGAATGGGTTTATATTCTGGTCGATGGCTAAGTCTCGCGTTGGTTGCTCATGATCTGTCTCCCATACCAGGATAGAACCGCTTGGATAACCGCGATAGAGCGAGTCCAATAAATCCCTCACGCGAGTAGCTCGCCAAACATAGCGTCGCTGCATCTCGGGCAGACGCAATTCCCCTTGCTCAATCATCCCGACCAGTTGATTCACGGAAATATCAACTTTGTTCATCGTTTCTCCTGGTTCGCGAAAACCCCTCTGCCCGGAGCGATCGACTCACGGACTACAACGGTCGAATTAATATTTCAAACAAATGCCTCGCTGCAGATGATGCGGGGGCCGGGACGGGATTCCATTTCAAGGCTCCGCCGGGCGGAGGCGTCCTTGAGATTGTGCTGGTCGTAGATTCTGATCAAGTTCTTGAGGAGTCCATCGCCGGTGGCGCCGGCGCGGCGCTGTTGATTCAGCTCGCGTTTTGCCGCAACGGTCAGAGGCCCCCGAAACGCCTTCTCCAAGATGTTGACGTTCTGCTTGACCTCGTCATCCGGCGTGGCTTCGAACAGGAGGCGCAGTTCGCGCAGGACGTAGAGCTGGCCATGGGTAAGGCCGGCGGAATATTTGCGCTCGGCCTCACGATGGCGAACTTCTTCGGCGAATGCGCGCTGAATCGCCATGACGGTCTTATTGTAGCCTTCCGGCAAGGGCCCGATGGGGGCGTCGGGCGAGCACTTGACCGCGCCGACCACGCGGGGAACGTCCCTGGAGACGATCTTTCCCTTTTCATCGAGCAGGAACAACTGCTGGTAGCGCCCGGCCTGGCAGAAAGCATACAGGCCCTTCTGAAGGGACGGCCTAGCCGAGCGGATCCCGTCACGCAAGCCGGCAATCCTTTCGTATTCGGCCGGATTGTCCTTCCGCAGTTGGCGCAGGATTTCCTCGGCTTCATTGAGATCTAGGAACTCGTCTTCCGCCCCGCCCCACAGATCTAACTGGACCGGCCCGCCCCGGCGAGTCTCATAGATCGCATACATGGCTTCCGGGTTCAGCTTCTCGGTTAGGTCCAGGATTTCGGAATCCTCTCCGATGGTGTCGTGGATTTCCTGGATGCGGCGGTGGAGTTTGTCCCGCAAGCCCAGGTTCTTGTCGAGCTTAGTTTCGGGGAGGAAGTTGAATCCGAAGATGCGCTCGTGCTCCGAACCGATGCGGTCGATGCGCCCGAAACGCTGGATCAGGCGGACGGGGTTCCAGTGTAGGTCGTAATTGATGATGTTGTCACAGTCCTGGAGGTTCAAACCTTCGGCGAGAACGTCGGTGGCGATCACCGTCATCAGTTCCGCTTCGCCCTTGACGAAACGGTATTCCGGGTTCGCCTTGGGCGCGAAACGTCCGACGATCTTCTCCTTGCTCTTGTCGCCGCTAAAGATGACCTCGATCTCCGGCCGCTTCCCATCAGGGTTCAGATGGGCGAACAGATACCTCGCCGTGTCGGCATACTGCGTGAAGATCAAGCGTTTGGCGCCGTTCAAGGGCTTCTCGGAGAGACGGGCCAGGAGTGTCTGGAGCTTGGCGTCCTTATCCGCAGTGATGGGGGCGACCAGCTTCATGATTTTCTTGAGGAGGACGATGTCGTGCTCGATATGCTCCCGGAGCGTTTTCAAATCGAAATCTTTCGCGTCATAGCGGCCGGAAATCGACCGGAGGACATCGACCAGGTCGCCTTCCTCCAGAAGATCGCTTTCGTAGAGTATCTGCTGCGCGTCTTCACCCGCCGGGACAAAGCCCGAGTCCAAAGATGCGATGAACGCCTGATGGATCTTCAGCAAACGTCTGATCGTCTCCCGGAAGGCATAGACGCTTGATTCAAAGCGTTTGAAGAGAAGAACCCGCATCAGGCCGCGCAGGTTCGCCCCAGCGCGCTGGAGGCCGGCATAGGGCTCTTTCCTCTGCTTCTCGGCGTTGACATAGTGCCAGAGGCCATAACGGGCATAGGTCAGTTCCCCATCCGAAACGGCTTTGGCCGGTTTTCCCTTCCTTGCCTTGCCTAAGTAGCCCCGCAGTTCCTGATAGAGCCCCTGGTAGGTGTCCTCGATACTGTATTCGATGGGTTGGAGCTCGCGCTGGGGGAAGAACTGGTGCTTGCCGCCGACTAGCACGTAAGCCCGCCGCGTTCCCTGCAGGTAGTCCTGAAAGCGATCGGGATCGACCGGCTGGTGGGTTTCGGCGTCAAAGCCATACCAGCGGAGGATGTGGCGGCGGGTGCGCCGCACCAGGATATTGGCCAATAGATCCGGGAGTTTCCTTTCGCCCCGGTCGATCATACGGAAAAAGTCCTTCAGGTTCGGCGGATCGATCGGGAGGTCGGTCCGGTCGTCCTGATGGAAGAGCTTGATCTGGTGGTAGACGTCCCAGGCGCTCTTGTTCCGGGGGGTGGCGGTGAGGAAACAGCACCTTCGGCCGGCGGAGAGAAAGCTCTGGACGATCTTATAGCGCTGGGTGTCCGGATGGCGGAGGTTGTGGCTCTCGTCCACCAGAACGAAATCGCGGTCCTTGAAATGGAAGTCCTTCAAAAGACGGTTCACACCCTCATCTCCGTCTTCGCGGAGGAAACCCATCGAAAGAACGCGGGCGTTGAGCTGATAAACCTCGTTGTAGCGCTCCCACATCTCGGTGAGGGGGGCCGGGCAGACGATCAGAGGTCGGGCGCGGTCGGTCCGCTCGAAATGCTTCACGATCGCCGCGCCGATGTAGCTCTTGCCCAAACCCACCACGTCGGCGACGAAAGCCCCTCCGTAATCCCGGACCATCTGGACCGCCTGACGGACCGCCACCTTCTGAAAACTCGCCAGCTTCCGGAAGATATCGTCGTCCCAGAGAAGTTCCGGCTCTTCCTCGCTCTCCAGCCGATCGCGCACGAGAGCGTAAAGCGTTTTCATGTAGATGTCATACGGCCGGACCTGCGCTGTCGCCCAGGACTCCTTGAGCTCGGTCATCAGGTCGGCGTCGAAATCCTGGGCTTCTTTCCAAAGGTTATCGAACCAGCGGACCAACTCCTGGTGATTCTGGTTGCCCTGCACTAGGACGTTCAACTCTGTGTTATGCGTGAGCCCGGCCAATGTGAGATTTGAGGAGCCGACCACGGCGATGCCTTTTTCATGACGGGCGACCTCGGCGCCGTTGCCGTCGTAGACCGCCCCGTAATCGCAGATGTAAGCCTTCGCGTGGAGACGGCCTCTGGTATAGACGCGAACCTTGAGACGCTTCTCCTCGATCATCCGGATCAGACCGGCGATCAATTCCTGCGCCTCGTCGGTCTGGTCCATCCATTCGACGGTGTTCCGGAGATTCCCGGCTGTTTCCGCGGCCATCTTCCCGGCCTCGGTCCGTTTCGGATAGGTCTGTTTCTCGATCTCCTCGGCGGCCAGGTCCAAACGCTTGTATCCTTCGGCCAGGAGTTCGACGGTATCCCGGTTGGTAGTATTGCCGATCAACAACCTGAGTTCCTTCAGGTTGAGTAGGCGCTTTGCCACGCTGGTCAGGCCGGAGAGGAAGAGGTAGCCGACAGCGAAGCGTCCGCGTTCGCAGGTTCCGAGAATCCGGTTGAGATGGTCGACCAGTTTCTCGGTCTGGTTGTCTATGATGTCGTGTGTTGGCATAATACCCTCAGATACAAGGGACTGCGGGCATTCCCGATTCCGGCTTCCCGTGGCAATCCCTAGTTTTGTGGATCACTTATGAAACACAAATAACTTTGTTTATCACTTTTGCCCCGATACTGATAGACAAAGCATTATCCCAGACAGTTACAGCAGAGCCCGTTGGTCTTAAGGCCGACTGCTTTCCAAACTTGAGGGCTTTCCTTGCAGAGAGCGATCTCCACCTTCTTATCGCCACAACGGCGGATGGCCCCGATGAGCGCGCCGAACATCTCCTCGCGGCATTCGCGAGGGTAGCGGAGTTTCCCAGCGTCGGCGATCAGAGAGTCGTTTACTTTGAGCAGCGGTGAATCGGGGAACCGAGTCTTGATATGGTTGGAAAGCCCTCCGGCTGGGCGGTATTCGCCGATGGTGATACGGCTGGGGATGATTGTTTCGAAAATCTCCTCCACCAGCCGCTCATAGCCTTTCTTCCAGGTCGAATATCGGACAACCGGGTCTATCCTCAGGCGAACCTCATAACCGGCATCCTGAACCTTCCTGGCCGCCTGGAGCCGCTCAGAGGGAGATGGTGTTCGATGTTCCAGGTGCTCCCACACGGTATTCGTGTTCACGCTAAAAGAGATGATGGTCTGTCCGTGGTGGTTAAGATGAAGCAGACTTTCCACCTGGTTGCTTTTAGTCAGGAAGAGAAGCCGGGTGCGCGGGGCACGCTCGGGCATGAAAGGCACCAGGATTTCCGATAGCCCTGTAATATCGTCCACAGCCAACGGGTCGCCTAGCTCGCCGAGGTTCAAAACGCGAAGAACATTCGGTATGGGGATCACCTCGAACTTCTCGATCTCCGAGAGCATGGATTCATAGTTCACAAAATGGGTCGAAACCGGGCAGTTGCGGAAGGTGAGATAGAGATAGCAATACTCGCACCAAAAGTTGCAGCTGTTATAGGCGGTCAGCTTGTAAAACTTGGCGCATCTTCCGAGCGGATGCTGGAACTGCTCGATGAACGGGCTTTTCCGATTCCGCAGAAGCAGGACATTGCGTTCTTCCATCAGTTTTTCCTGCCCGCGCTCCCCATTGACGGTCGGCGCTTTCTCGATCCAGCGGACCGGTACACCCGACCTTTGGGCAATCCGCCGAACTTGAGACGGGTCGGTGTGGTTAAGGATTGCCCAGAGTTCTCGAACCAGCGGACGGTCTTGATCTGCCACCGCCGCCGAATACGCCGCGTGCTGATCCTGGATTGCCTTCTTTGCTAGTTCCATCATCATTTTGGGGCACTCTTCGTGAAGGGTATTCTGGATAAGATCTCGTCATCATTGATCCGAGTTTTGCCTGATTTAGAGAAGAATATCTTTCTCTTCAACAACTCGCTTATCATGGATTTATGTTCAGATTCCTTGTATTCCGCGAAGACCATTCTCATCGTTGAGGCAATAAGATCTTTCCTCATGCTTGGTGTTTGTAATGAGCTCAATAGGGATTTTTGCAGCCGATCTCGGTCATGAATCTCATCTTCCGCACGCATATCTATGAGATAACCTTCGATACGTTGCTTACCAAGGAATCTGTCCCGGGCGTTACATACTGCGTCGTTCATGAGAACAAAAGCATCTGGATGGCGCGAACCGAAGATCAAGCGATATTTGGGTATAGTATGTTCGTACTTATGTTTAACGCCATAACTGCATACTTGAGTAAAATATTGCGCCATTATCCGAATATATTCAGACAGATACGCCTGCTCCATATCGGCAAATGAATGCCGCGAGCAAACGATATCTCTCCAATATTTTCCACCCGCGATCGAATCCAGATCTTCGGGAGTCATAGTATGATCCCTATCTTCGTCCTGTGCAATTCCCTCGTCATCTTCAGTATCTTCCGGTTGTCTGCACTTCAATACTGCTAAGCCATTTCGGATGATGGATCGTGTGTTCAGGTTCAAGAGGACCTCTACGCTAGAACCACGTTGTATATTCGCATAGATTTCAGCCAGTATGCTGAATCGGAGAGACTTGATGCCGTAAGGGTCAATGTATACAAATACCGAATGGTCTCTTGCTAGACGAGCAATCTCCCGAGCGCTATCCTCGAAATTTCCATTCACGGGATTACAACAGTATTGGTAAGGCTCAAGATTTGATTTCAATTGCTGGAAATATGCGTGCCTCTTTTCAATGAATCTACCAGTAACGGCTTTTCCTTTCTGCGCGATCATAGCAATCGCCTTAGCAATAATCAGAGGCGATCCATCAGTGCCATCTTCAAAGAGACCGGGGCCAGCAAAACAATCAATAACCACAACGGGTATGCCCAAACTGCAGACTTTGGGCAAATAGGGAATCAGATAGTAGGATAGGATCATATCCTTGTATGATGACCATGGCTTCTTGCTTTGGAAAAAGCCTGTTCTCATAAATTATGACTTCCTTCAATAGTCAAAATCTCCTCTCCCGTCAGTCCATATAAGCGGTAGACCTTCTCGTCGATCTCGCGCTCCAAGGCCGACGCATCAGCTTTAGGATTGGCCTTTTTCGCCGTCAGGATGCGACCTACGAGCGATTCGATTTCTTTCTGCTGGTTTGGTTTTGCATGGGGAATGGGAATTTGTTCTATGTAGTCCGAGAATGCTCTCAGGTATCCCCCGCGAACCTTGCTAGAAATCTGCGTATAGAACCACTCGACACAGCGTGAATTGAGAAGGGCGGTAAGCCATTTCTGATTTGTGGGGATAAAATAAGTCGTATTCACAGAAAAATAGCCTTGCTCGTCCCAGGCGAAGCTCTGATGCTCATAAATGTCGGGATAAATAATTTTCGATGCTTCAAACTCCCGCCAGTAAGCGATGTTGTCCTGGATCTCATACCACTTATAACTCCCGGGTTTCCTGCCGCCAGACACGCCTGGCATGAGGCGTTTCTTGAACTGCGTCAGATGTTCGAGAATCGCAGGATATTTCTGGATGTCTATACCTCGCCTTGTAAAGATCAACCATAGATCTTGCGGCTCGCACCGCCAGCGTTTTACGTCACGGCCGCGAAGGAACGGCTTCAGGACTTCTTTGGAAGACTTATGCTCGGCGATCAGGCGGTCGTGCGTGGGACGATCCACGACGAAGGCTTCATTAAGGCCGGTCAGAACCCCACGATAAAACCGCCCTTCAACATATTCTCCCAAGGGCGTGCCGGTCTTCCGCAGGCGTTCGAGCAATCGGAGTTTGGCCGGGCTTTCGAGACGCCAGCCGTCCGGCTTGAGATCCCGCTGGGGCAGGCCCATAGCGTCACGATCGAAGATATCCGGGAACTCCAGGATGGCGGGGCCCGGTTTCCAGGTCATCACCCGCGACTGCCAATCCTCCGGTGGAAGCTGGCTGGGGTGCAGGACGCCCCTGGGGTCCTGCGCCGACGGCAACGCCCCCTTGTCCACATGCCGGATCTTCTGTGTCACGATGATAGCGGGATAAGCGATCGAGGAGAAGACCGGCGCATCGCCGAAGTCCAGGATGGCATAAGGTTTCGTCGCCCAGCGGAGATAGGTCCGGAGCTTCTCGCCGTATCCCGCGCGGAAATACTTGTTGCTGGTGATGAAGCTCAGCACACCCCCGGTGCGAAGGAGCTGAAACGAACGCTCGAAGAAATAGACATAGAGGTCAGCCATCCCGGTGAAACAGTCATATCTGGCTTGGAGAGCATCTTTCAGAAGCTGGGGCTTCCCGTCGCTCCCGATGACGGTCTGGCTTTTCAGTTCTTCTTGGCGAACATAGGGCGGGTTGCCGATGACGATATCGAAGACTCCATCGTGGTCTTTTAAAGGCAAGCCGAACATCCAGCCGGGATCGAAGAACGGGGCCGCCTTGTTGGTGTCGTAGGGGTTCCATTCGGCCAGGCGCTGGGCGTCGTAGCGACTGCACTCGCCGCAATCTTGTAGAGCCTCCGCAAGTGCATCGCAGAGCCGCCGGTCTTCCTTCCTCAGTTCCTTCTTCCGGCGATAGCTCCGGGCTGTGAAATAGTCGTGACGGATCTTCTGGAGCTGGTTCTCCATCTGACGCACGCGGTCGGTCCCGAGGAGCAACTGCCCCCGATGGAGCCCCAGCAGTGTGTTGGCGGCGACGACCTTGGTCTCCAGGTTCGGCAGGGGAAGGACGCCGTAGTTATACTCTTTCGGGTTGATCGTCTGATCGACCACCAGGGAGATGAAGAAGCGAAGCTTGGCGATCTGGACGGCGATCGGCTGGATATCCACCCCGTAGAGGCAGTTCTCGATCAGGTAGAGTTTGCGGCCGTAATCGTCGTTGTCGCGGGCAAAGGCGCGTTCGAGGGCTTTGAGCGCGTCGTCCCGCTCCGCGCTGTTCTTGATGGATTGCGCGTCCTTCTCCCGTCGTTTTCTCCAGCCCTTGTTCTCCGGATCGAGCTTTTTCAATATGTGGACCAGTTTCTGAAGCATGCCCATCGGGAAAGCGCCGGAACCGCAGGCCGGGTCGATCGTTTTCAGCGCATCGATGGCGTCGATCAGCTTCTCGACTTCGGCAGGGGAGAAATCATGGCCGTCCTCATCCCAGGATAGCAACCGGACGAGCTTGCTGTCCTCTCCAGCGGCGATTGTCTTCCTTAGATAGACCAGCAAAGCTTGATCAACCATCCAGTCGACTACCACGCGGGGCGTGTAGAACGAGCCGGTGGCTTTGCGGGCCACCACTCCGGTCTCCGGGTTATAGGCGGCGAGGAGGTTTTCGAAGACATGGCCCAGGAGTTCCGGGTCCAGGGCGACTTCCTGGTCGAAAGGGGTACTCTCGGTAAGCGTGAAGTTGTAGCGGCGTAGGACGGAGAGGATGGGGCGGACGACCTCGCGGCTCCGCGTCGAGTCGCCGTAAGCCTTAGACAGGTCGACCGTCCGGTCTGGCCCGAAGAAGAGAAAGTTCGGGATCTTTGGTTGCTTGTTGGAATAGGTGGAGAAACCGTCGATCCTGACTTCGACGAGGTGGGGCGAATTCCCCCGTCTCACGCGATCGTCCAGACATTCGAAGATGCCGCCGTTGAGGAAAGGGATTCGGCGCAGGAGCCGTTCCAAGGCGGCGGGATCGCGGAGTTGGGGGGCATGGCGCCAGAACTGGTGAACCATGTGGTCATCGCTCTGTTTCCCGTCGCCCTCGTCGAGAAAACGCCGGGACGGACCCTGGCCGGGTTTATCCATCTCCGTATTAAGTGTAGCGAAGAAGAGGTTCTGGAGGATGGCGGTGTAATAGGTGCACGAATCTGGGGAAGGATCTTTGAGCAGGTTATGTATCTGCCCGGGATCGAAGAGGCTGTCCGGAATCAAACCTTCATGGGTTTCGGGGTTCCTCTTTTCGCGCAAGAACCAGCAGAAGATCAGACGGGTCAGGAGGCGAATGAGTTGCAGGGACTGTTTCCCATCGGCATCCAGCGGAGCGTCCTTGGGGAACTCGGCATGATCCCGCGCCCAGAAATACCAGTTGGCGATCTCCCGGTAGAAATCCTTGGTCACCCGCTCAACGTCGAATGCCTGATCATGGTGTTGCTGGACCAGGAGGGGCGCCAGGCCGAACAGATCCGGGGAGATGGTCTTGAGATCCAGGAGAGCCATGCGCTCGGCAGCTGTCCTCAAGCCCTCGCCGGGACGGATGGTGATGCGGCGCACCAGGCGGCGTTTCTGGGCGGTCTCGTCGAGTTTGACGTTCAGGAAATGCCAGGACGAATACGAACGGTTGGAGAAGACAAAGAGGGAATAGGGATGGTCGGGGAGGAGCTGGTTAACGATGATCCGCTCCAAGCCGCGCTTCAGTTCGGGGGAGGCCAGGCGGCAATAGACCACATGGAAAGCGTTTTCGTCGCCGCCAGAGGCAAGGAGGACCGGATCGTCGGCGAGGGCTTGGCGGGCGGCGTCCGGCCAGCGGCGGGGACTTAAGGGCCGATTCTCGCGCTCGTAATTCAGCTCCTCCCAGAAGAGCTTCTTAAGCGCATCCTGGCTATGAAGGCCCTGGAGGATGTTCAGGACTTCCTGTTGTCTCCCTGGCTGCGGCATACCAACCCCAGATTATATCAAGCATTAGGAGATAGCGGAAGCAGAACGGACTATCGTCTCCCAGGGAGACTGGCCGGCGCTGAGGGGCGGGAGGATGCTGGTTAGCTACGCAAGACAGGCGAAAATCTCAATACAACGAACCTTTGACAATCCGGCTACAACGTTCCCACGAGCAGCGGTCGGCGTGCCAGTGTTTTTTCCAATTCCTCTTCACCAACAAGCGTTCGTTTTTCTTGTCTTCGCGCAAGCAGTTGTGGAAGTTCGTCCATATCCAGGCCCAGGATCGAGACTTATCGACGACAACGCGATTCTCGTAACACCAGAAGGCTTCGGTATGGATAATCTGCTTGCCGTCGATGGTTTCCGGAGGAACGAGTATATGGATGATTTCATGCGCGAGAATATGCCTGATCACCTGAATAGGGGTCGAGGGGCCGTTGAGCAGAACGTGGATGAAGATGTCGGCTCGTTCTGAGGAGCTTCGGATACAGGCCAAAGAGTCGTTCGGACAGAAAATAACGGTGATGGGGACAAGTATATTGGGAAATGAATTTTGAAGGATTTCCCGGCAAACATCGCCGACATCGAACGACAGCATGGGGAGATACGGTTCCGAGCGAGCTCGCTCGAGTTTAATGATCTTGATGGGATCGATGATTTGCATAAAAAGCGGGAGGAGAGGAAAGCCGAATTCTAAGTTCCGCCGGCTGTGTATGCAACCGTTTCAGATGAAGAGGGACGATGGCAAATTGTCAAATTAAGGGTAAACTGGGACGCTGCTCCTGCATAATCAGCAATCGATGAGGAGATGATTCGCGCCATGCCCGACTTACTCTACGGAGGCCAAGAGGTCCGGAACATCTTCGAGCTATTCGGAGACAGCGAGAACGATCTCACGGGCTGTCTCGGCTGGGTGCTGGCGCGCTGTCCCGGCTTATTGCGGGCCTTTGTCCGCTCCATCCTCGGTATCGGCATCGATAGCCGGGAGGCGATCGTCCGGCTGCAGAGCTACGAGAAAGACCGGGGCATCACCGACATCGAAATCGAGCTCCCCGACAAGTATTTCATCATCATCGAGGCGAAGAAGGGCTGGAACCTGCCGGGCCGCCGCCAGCTTGCGACCTACGCCCGTAGACAATCCTTTCTCTCCAGCCGCGCTCCCCACAAGAGGATCGTTGTCTTAAGCGAGTGCTCGCGGGAATACGCCGAGGCGAATCTCTCTCTGCCGACGATATGCGGCATCCGCGTTCAGCCCGTTCCCTGGCAGAGCGTCATCCGTTTGGCGCAGAAACGGCGGGAGTCCGCCGGCCTGCGCGAGAGGCAGGTTATCGGAGAACTCATCGACTATCTGGGAGGCATTGTTCCGATGCGCAAGATCGACTCCAACTGGGTCTATGTCGTGTCGCTGGGCAGCGTCATCCCCCGGGGCTGGAAAATCTCGTATATCGACATCGTCGAGAAGCTCGCGCGCTATTTTCATCCCGTAGGAGGGAGCGGCTGGCCGACCGATCCCCCGAACTACATCGCTTTCCGATACTACGGCGAACTGCAGTCCATACATTTCGTCAAGGGATACGAGATCTTGAGCAACCTCCATACTCGCATAAAGGAGATCCCCAGCGAAGACTGGGGGCCGTATTTTCTCTACTCGTTGGGCCCGGCCTTCAAGCCGGAACGGAGGCTGCCGACCGGCCGTATCTTCCGGAACGGCCGCGTCTGGTGCATGCTCGATACCCTGTTCACGGCCCGGACTATTTCCGAGGCGAGGGACATCTCCCACCGCCGCGAAGCGAAAAAAGGCTAGCGGAGGCAACAGAAGGGACGGTGGCAACTTTTCAACTTACCGTATGAGGGCAAGGGATGGCCATTCGCAGCCGGTTGTTGGGGGTATCTATTTTGAGCAACATTTCTTCCCTGTCCCCGTCGATCTGGCATGAAAATCGAATGGATTGAAACGATTCCTTGGCCGCCGAGCCGAGGACATGGCGTCGAGTTCCATTCCGCTACCGGAGCCGATGTCTCCACTCTGTTCGCTTTTCTAAAGGGATACGAGTGGAGATATGCCGATCAGGATACCGTGGTCGTTCAAATCAAGAAACCAGAGAACGATACGGAGGCCGTCTTCCTCGCAGTAGCTAGGGGATCGATTGAAAGGGTCCTGCTGAGCAAAAAACTTGCCCACGGCCAGATCGATGGATCTGTGTTCGCATGGTTTAATGCATGATCGGGATTGCATCAAAGAGGAAATGCCCCGGAGACATCATGTCCAAAGGCCCCAAAAAACTGAAGTTCAGGCTCCCCGGTTATGTAGCGCCGCGAAACAGTTGGCGTCGCAAGATCAATGCCGCGGCCCTGGCGGCTCGGGCTGAATGCGGGGTCGTTTACGGCGCGTCCGATCATCTACGGGTTGCGGTTCGGCTGTATATGCCCGACGCGAAACTTGCTTCCAACGACCTGGATAATCGACTCAAGGATATCTTGGACGCCCTGCAAGGCCGCGCCGGCGGAACGAAAGCGAAGCGTACGCTTCCAGCGATAATTCCCAATGACAATCAGGTCTTCCGTGTGGAGATAGAGAAGGCAAAGCCGCCGAAACAAAGCCGCGGGTTAGGCCACGTCATTGTCGACAAGCTGCGGAGGGAAGGATAACCACATGAAGCATGCCGGGATTTGCGAAATGTGCGGACATTACGTTGCCGTCAGGCAGGCGGCGCATATATTGGCCGAAGGGAGAAAAACTGAGGCCAACATCATGATGCTCTGCCCCACCTGTCACGTTATGTTCGATACCCACGTCAAACCAAAGATCTTCAAGGCAATGGCTAAGGCGGGGCATAATGGTTTGCCGGAGTCGTGGAGGAAGTCCATATACGACCAGGCAGCCGAAGCATCGGTCAAGTCGATTAGAGCCGGGTCCAAGAAACGGGCTTGAATTAATGGCCGAGGGGAACGGGGGTAAATTGTCAAATTAAAGACTGAAAACTAAAGGCTGAAGGCTGAAGACCGAAGGCTGAGGGCTGAAGACAGGATACTTCGGCGGAGGAATCAAAGGGCCGGGCAATAAAAAGCGGCGTCCCTTCGGCTACGCTCCCTTCGACAAGCTCCTCAGGGTCTGCGACAGGGCAAGCTGCCACCGCATTCCAGAGAAGCAAAGCGCCCGGACACAGTCCGGGCCTACAACTACGATGCGACGGACAGAGTTGAAATATCCAGGACCTTCATTTATTATCCTTTTGATCCCGCTCAGCGGGATCAAAAGGCTGGGTAGCTCAGTTGGTTAGAGCGAGGGACTCATAAGCCCTAGGTCGTCGGTTCGATCCCGACCCCAGCCATCAAAACCCTCCCGGGCGACCGGGAGGGTTTCTTATTTCCGCGGGACTGATCGAGGGAACGGAGGATAGGGGGTAAGGACTCAGTGACGAGGTGGGGGTTCGCGCCCCGAATTATTTTTCCGGGCGCTTGGAGTGCGGCGCCGGGGCGCCGCTTTAGTATGGGTTCCCCGATTTTTCTGAGCTACCCCCCGCTTCCGCCCTCTCTCCCCTGGACACTCGCTGTCCGATCGGACAGATTTGTCCCAATCTGAGCCGTCGTTGCCGTCGGGGGCATTCCCGGATTGTCTCCCTGGCCCGGCCGCGCGCCCTGGGACAAACCTGTCCGATCGGACAGAGTTGTCCCAATTTAAGCAAGGTTTGAGGGTGGAGGAGACCCTTTCCCCGCTCAAAATCAGACCAACCGTGCCCGAGCGGACAGCGGTGATCTGAATATCCGGGAAGCTACCCACACGAAATGGAAGAGAACTCGATAAGGGTAAAGCAATTGTGGCCAGTTCTCTCCGCTTCCGCCATAATCCGGATCAAGGGCGCTCTGCCCATCCGCTCCCGGGCGGCAGTTCTGGGTGGTCCGCCTGCGCGGGGGGAGGAAGAACTCCGAAGGGAGGCAAGATGCAAAGAATTCCGATTCACTCCGGCGCGGGGCTGATCGGACTCGCGCTCGCGCTCGTGCTCACGGGCTGCGGGACGGTCGAGAGGCGCCCCTTCGCGGAGCTCACGGCGGGGGAGGGGGGGATACCCCCCGATCTCGCCCGACTGATCGGCTACGCCGCGCTCGCGCCGAGCTCGCACAACACGCAGCCCTGGAAGGTCAGTATCACCGGCGAGCGGGAACTAGTGATCGAGGCCGACCGGGAGAGATGGCTCTCGGAGGTCGATCCCGAAAGCCGCGAACTCATGCTTTCGCTCGGGGCCTTCTGGGAGAACCTCGAAGAGGCCGCGCCGGCGCTCGGGTTCGAGACGAAGGCCTCTATCCTGGCGAAACGGGCGGACGAGACGGAGATCCTGAAGGTCGTTCTCGCCCCGCGCCCGCCCTCCGGTGACGAGGCGCTCCGCTGGATCGAGGAGCGGACGGTGATCCGGGCGCCCTACGGCGACGCCCCACTCGCGCCGGAGCACCTCCGGGAGATCGAGGGCCTCCTCGGGACTGACTTCCTCCGCTATTTCCCACGCGAGAGCCCGGAGGGGAGTTGGATCGCCGACGGGCTCGTCTCCGCCAACCGCCAGCAGTCCTACAACGACGCCCGCCAGATCGAGCTCGGACATTGGCTGAGGTTCTCCCGCTCCGAGGCCCGGGAGAGGGGGGACGGGCTGACGGCCGAAGGGCTGGGTTTGTCGGGGCTGGCCCGCTTCGTCTGGTACGCCTTCATGAACCAGGACGACGCCCGCGCCAACTCCTTTAGGGAGCGGGGGATCGACAAGGCGAGGGAGCAGGTCGACGGCTGCTCCGGCTTCTTCCTGGTCTGCTCCGACGACGGTTCCGTGGCGTCACTCCTGGAAGCAGGGAGGAGGTTCGAGCGTCTCGCCCTGGCCTGCGCCAGGTTGGAGATCGCGCTCCATCCGATGTCCCAGCTCCTGGAGGAGTCGCCCTGGAAGGAGGAGATCGTGGCGAAGCTCAAGGTCTCCCGCCCCGTCGCATTCGTGGTCAGGGCGGGCTACACGGGGGAGAGGCCTCCGCCCAGTCTGCGGCGGCCGATCGGCGAGTTCACGGGGATGGCGGGGGGAAGGCCGGTCCAGAGGGATTGAGGGTCTCTCGGCGAGATCGAAGCTAACCGGCCGGCAGACCGGCTCTCGATGGACGATATGGACGGGATGGACGATATGGACGGGATGGACACTGGGGACGCGGGGGCGGCGTGCCGGTGGCGAGCGCGTCGGCTGGAAACTGGCGCGCGCGTCTCGCGGTGCGATGCCGTTTACGGGGAACGCCAGCCCGGGAGGGGCGACGGTTCAACGGAGCGCCGGTTCGCAGAACCGGCCTACAGCGCGGCGAGGGCGCGGAGGGGGATCGCGGACCAGGCGGGGCGGTGGTTTAGCTCGTAGGAGAGCTCGTAGAGGGCCTTCTCCACCGTGAAGGCGCGGAGGAGGGCGGCCAGGGACGCGGGGTCGGGGGGGAGGAGGGGGGAGTTCTTCCCCATCCGCCGGAGATAGGCCGAGAGGAATATCTCCCCGGCGATCTGGGCCCAGAGATCGGCCCGCTCGCCCTCGGCGCGGGTCATCCGACCCTTCCCGACGAGGTAGTGGGCGGAGGCGGCGTAGTGGAAGGAGCGGAGCATCCCCGCGACGTCCTTCAGGGGGGACTGCCTGGCCCGGCGCTCCTCCGGCGTCCGGTCGGGCTCGCCCTCGAAGTCGATGATCACGAAGTCGCCTCTCCGGCGGAGGACCTGGCCCAAGTGGTAGTCGCCGTGGCCGCGGATCTTCATCCCCCATTCTGGGATCGCGGCCCTTCGACTACGCTCGGGACAGGCGAGACGCCGCTCCCACAGGCTTGGCTGGGCTGGATCGCGACCCCGATCTTCGTATAGATCTTTTAGTAATCGGGGCAAGCAAGAATGTCGCTCCCACGGGCTTAGCTCGGAGAGTTTTTGGTTCAGAGCGAGTGTCCGCAACCCCCGGGAGATGGAATTGCGGAGAAAGTCGAGATCGCGGGACGTGAAAGGGACAGGACTGAAAGATCGGCCGGGGAGCGAGGCGAGGGAGAGGTGGAGCTCGGCGGTCCGTTTTCCGAGGAGGGCGAAGGCCGCGGAGACGGCCGGTCGGAGGCGGCGGCCGCCGTCCCGGTCGAACCGGGCAAAAGCCTCGAGCCCCCAGGACCAGGCGTCGGCGGACCCGGGGAGGGCGCGGAGGAGGATGGCGAGGGAGGAGCGGAGGCCGTCCCTTCCGCGGTACTCGATCCCGCCCCGGAGAGGGGCGATTCGGGCGGACGCGCGCCGGCGGGCGAGGGCGCCCAAGATCTCCACCTCCGGGTTGATCCCGTCCGTGAGCTTGCGGTAGAGCTTGAGGAAGAGGGAGTCACCGAAGAAGGCGGATGAATTGCTCTGTTCCGTTCCGCCCGGGCGGAACGGAAGATTGCTCGCAGTCCAAGGCGCGGTTCTTACGCCCATGATCGAACCGGTGGCGCCGATTATTTTACGACGCTTGGCGACAATCGAGAGGAGGAGCGACCAGAAACGGGGATCGGAGACGCATTCCGACCAGGCGGCATCCCCCCGGCGCAGGATGAGAGCCGAAGGGTCGGGGACGGGGAGGGAGGAGACCGGGAGGAGGTAGAGCTCTGGCGCGCCGGAGCGGTAGGCGACCTCGAGGAGGAGGAGGGAGGCGGAATAACCCTCGCCGGAGAGGGGGAGGGCGTCGCGGACGGAGGCGCGGCGGATCGACCGGGATTTTCCGCCGAACCAGCGCCGGGTAGATAGCCAGGCGGGGAGGGCTTTCTCGATGGCGACGGGGAATGGGGACCGGTCTCTTCTCATTGGCGGGAACAGTCTAGTCGGCGCGGGGGCGCGAGGCAAGACCGGCGGATGACTTCCACGAATTGACACGCTTGCGCGCCGTAGCGCTTCAGCGCGCAGGCACGAATTCGCACGAATTGGCCCGGCTAGGTCCGGCGGATGACTTCCACGAATTTGCACGAATTAACACGAATAGGCATGGCTTGGCCCGGCGGGCGATCACCCCCGATGGATCGGGGCAGGAAGGATCGCCCCTACGGCGTTTCAACCGCGAATAGCGCGCGAAAGTGCCGGGGCGCTATGCGCTTTGCCATTTGCCCTATGCTTTATTATCATAACAAACGCCGCGCAAGGGGATCGCGGACGAAAAGGAGGGAAAGAGCATGGACAGAGATGAAATCATTACTTTCATCAACGAACACCCGGCCTGCCACCTGGCGACGGAGGAGGGTGGGCAGCCCCGGGTGCGGGGGATGCAGATGCACCGGGCGGACGGGCGGGGACTCGTCTTCCAGACCGTGGCCGGGAAGCCCCTGGTCGAACAGATACGGAAGAACCCCCGGTTGGAGGCCTGCTTCAACGACTTTGCGAAGGGCGTCCAGATCAGGGTCGCGGGGAGGGCGGAGATCGTCGAGGACCGGAAGCTGAAGGAGGAGATCATTGCCGCCCGCGGCTTCCTCAAGCCCTTGATCGGGGAGAAAGGCGAGGGGGCGATCGTCATCTTCCGGGTCACCGGTTGTCGGGCGGTCGTCTGGACGTCGGCGGACAACGCCGGGAGCGGGACCGCGATCGCCCTCTGAGATGGTGGGCTCGATGGGGCGGGGGGATGAGGCAGGGGCGAGATGGACGGTATGGACGAAATGGACGAAATGGACGATATGGACGCGGCCTGGCCCGGCGGGCGATCACCCCCGATGGATCGGGGCAGGAAGGATCGCCCCTACGGAATTTTAACCGCGAATTGACGCGAATAGGACTGGCTTAGCCTGGCGGAAGATGTCCTCAAATTTGCACGAATGAGAACGACTGGCGTGAACGGACTGTCGCCGGAACTCCGGGGGCGGCTCAAGGAGCTTTTCGCCGATGGGAGATCGGCCTGGGAGAGGTTCCGGGCCGAGATCGGGCGGGAGAGGTTCCATCTCTTCCAGCCGGCCGACTACGAGACGGTTCTCGCGGCCCTGCTCCCCCTCCGTTCGCCGGGGGCGAGGTTCCTGGAGTGGGGGTCGGCGACCGGCGTAATCGCGATCATGGCCGACCTCTTGGGCTTCGAGGCTCGCGGGATCGAGATCGACGCCCGCCTCGTCGCCGTTGCGCGCGATCTGGCGATGAAGCACCGCTCCGGGGTGCGCTTCGCCGCCGGGAGCTATCTCCCCGAGGGCTACCGGTGGGAGTCCGGGAGCGGGGACGACCGCATCGGCACGATCGAGAGCGGCCGTCCGGCCTACGGCGAACTGGGGATTCCCCTCGAGGCCTTTGACCTGGTCTACGCCTTCCCCTGGTCGGGGGAGGAGCCGATCCTCAAGGACGTCATGAGACGGCGGGGGAAGAAGGGGGCGCGGCTGTTGCTCCATTCAAAGGCGGAGGGTGTGGAGACTGTGGCGTTCTGATTGGCCTGGCGGAAGACTTCCACGAATCTTCACGAATTAGCACGAATGGGCACGACTTAGCCCGGCGGGCGATCACCCCCGATGGATCGGGGCAGGAAGGATCGCCCCTACGGCATTTCAAAGCACGAATCTCGCGAATCTCGCGAATTGACTCCGATCGCCGGGAAGGTATAATCCCGCGGACAATGCCAAGCGGGCCGCACCAGGCGGCCCAACAACCCGGGGAGGTAGGAAGATGAAGAGCGCCGCGGTAGCGGTCGCGTTGTGCGGGATGCTCATGGCCGGCGTGGCTTTCGGCGGGCAGCAGGATTTCACGGTGGTGAACAAGACCGGCGTGATTATCGCCGCTCTCTATGTCAGCCCGACCAGCGCCAACGAGTGGGGCGAGGACATCCTGGGTGTCGACACGCTCGCCGTGGACGGCACCTGCGACATCACCTTCGACCCCGGAGAGGAGACCGCGCTCTGGGATTTGCGGATCGAGGACGCGGATGGCCAGTCGATCGTCTGGACCGGCCTCAAGCTGAAGGAGATCTCCAAGGCGACGCTGCACTTCGAGGATGGGACGCCGACGGCGACGCTGGAATAGAAAACGGCGCTTGTTCGGGGCGGAAGACGGCCGCCCGGGGAAGCTGGAGCTTCCCCGGGCGGCCTTTTTCGGCCGGCTCCCTGCGCGGAGGGGGATATCCGAGCCGGCGGATGGACGGGATGGACGATATGGACGAAATGGACGATATGGACGCGGCCGGGCCCGGCGGGCGATCACTAGGATCGCCCCTACGGCATTTCAACCACGAATTGACGCGAATTAACACGAATGAACCCGGTCTAGCCCGGAGGGCGATCACCCCCGATGGATCGGGGCAGGAAGGATCGCCCCTACGGCATTTCAAACCGCGAATCGCGCGCTTGCGCGCCGTAGCGCTGCCGACTCCGCCAGCCGCCTCCGCCATAGCAGCGAAGCTGCGGCGGCCGGAAAGTAGCCTTGGGCTACGACGGCCGGATCAGCGCGCAGGCGTGAATCATCACGAATTGGGGCGGGCGCGGCGCGAACTGCTCAGAGCGCATGGGCGGCGGCGAAGGCGGAGGACCAGGCCCACTGGAGGTTGAAGCCGCCGAGCTCCCCGGTGACGTCGAGCGCCTCGCCGATGAAGAAGAGGCCGGGGACATGCCGGCACTCCATCGTTTTCGAGGAGAGCTCGTCCGTATCCACGCCTCCCACGGTCACCTCCGCCGTCGCGTAGCCCTCGGTCCCGGCCGGGACGATCGGCCAGGCGCGGAGGAGGGCGAGGACGGCGCGCGTTTCCTTCGCGGAGAAGGGACCGCCCTTCCCGAGCGGTCGCAAGCGCTTCAGCCAGGCATCGGCCAGTCGGCGGGGGAGGCGCCGGCGGAGGACACGGCGGAGCCCCTCCTCGCTCATACCCGCGGGCGGGGGAGAGGCCTCCCGGCCGTCTCCGGGGAGGAGGTCGATGATAATCGGCTCGCCCGGCTTCCAGAAGGAGGAGGCCTGGAGAACGGCGGGGCCGCTCAAACCCCGGTGGGTGAAGAGGAGGGCGTCGCGGAAGGTCCTTCCCCCGGCGGCGGCCGCGGCCTCGACCGAGATCCCGGCGAGGGGGCCGAAGAGTTCCCGGTCTTCCCGGCTCCAGACGAGCGGGACGAGGCCGGGGCGGGTGGGGACGACGGAAAGGCCGAAGCGGCGGGCGAGGGCGTAGCCGAAGCCGCCCTCCCCGATCCGGGGGGGAGAGAAGCCGCCCGTGGCGACGACCAGGGCGCCCGAACGGAAGGACCCCCGGAGAGTCCGGACGGCGAAGCCGCCCGCCTTCCCGACCTCCGTTACCTCCCGTCCGGCCAGGACCTTGACGCCGGCCGCGCGGCAGTCGTCCGCGAGCATCCCGACGATCTCCGCCGCGCTCTTCTGGCCGAAGAGCCGCCCCGGCCCTTCCTCGCGCCAGGCTATCCCCCGGCGCTCGATCCGGTCGAGGAAATCTTGGGGCGTGAAGCGGGCCAGGGCGGAGCGGCAGAAATCGGGGTTCCGGGAGAGGTAATTCTCCGGTCCGGCGGAGAGGTTGGTGAAGTTGCAGCGGCCCCCGCCGGAGACGAGGATCTTCCGGCCGATCTCCCCGGCTCCCTCCAGGACCAGGACCGACCGCCCGCGCCGACCCGCCTCCGCGGCGCAGAAGAGACCGGCGGCTCCGCCGCCGATCACGATCGCGTCCGAAACCTGACTCATCCGGTGCGGCGTCAACGCCGGTCGCGCGAACGATCGTCCCGATCGCGGGATCCCCTCCACTCGTCCCGGCTCAGGCGGTCGTCCCGGTCGCGGTCCCTCCGGTAGAAGTCCCAACGGGATCCGTCGCGGACGCAGTCCCGGTACTCCATCCAGCTGATGTAGCCGTCCCGGTCGAGGTCGGATTTCCCGGGGAACTCGCCCCAGCGGTCGCGATCGTCCCCCCAGTAATCGTCCCGGTAACGGCGGGATTTCGCTTCGGCCGACAGCGCCAGGCCGAGCAGCGCCGCAGCGCAAATGGCGATCGAGCAGAATATTTTCATGGCGTCTCCTCCCTGATCGAGAATATACACTCGGCGCGGATGGTAGTAAACGGCCTGGGCGCCGGTTCGCAGAACCGGCCTACAATATACTCGCCAAGCCTTTTCGATGTTGAACGATTGGGCGGCGCGCGGTATAGTATATTATCGCCCCGGGAAGGGTTCGATATGAGAATACTTTTCTGGCTCATAGTCCTGATGGACATCACGCTGATGGGGCTCCTCTGGCTCTACATCTTCGACCTCTACGTCCGGGCGCCCTTCGACGGGCTGAGCTACACCGGGCGGATCTACAACTCCGACGCGGCCATCCCGATCATCGGCCTGGGCGTCCTCCTCAACACCGGGGCGATCATCATGCTCCTCAGGGAATCGCGCAAGGCGCGCTATGCCCCGCCCGAGCCTCCGGCCGCCCTCCCCCTGGCCCCGCTCGCTGCCGCGAGCCGGGAGAGCGAGATCGACGATCTGGAGAAGGAGCTGGGGCGCCTGATCGGCCGCCTGGAAGAACTGAAGGCCCCCACCCCGCCTCCCGAAGCTCGCTGAGTCGCTCCGCTCCCCGGCCGGTCCCGGAGGCAAGGCGTTCGGGCCGTCTCTCCGTATGCAAAGAGCGCTTCACTCCGTTTTCCCCCTCTCCGCGCTCGTCCTTACGCTCGCGGTCCCGGCCCCCCGAAACGCCCGGGCCGCCGCCGGCGCCCCCGCCACTCTCGCCTCCAGCCTCCCGTCCGCGCCGGCCCGTCCGCGCTGGTGGGCGGCGGTGGAGGAGGGGAACCGGCTCTGGGAGGCGGGAGAGCGCCCGGCCGCGGTGGAGAAATGGGAGGAGGCGGTGGAGCAGGGGTTCCGCGAGGGGATCGCCTTCTACCACCTGGGGATGTATTACCGCGACCAGGAAGACTATGAGCGGGCGGCCGACTACCTCCGCCAGTCGATCCCCTTCCTCCAGTCCGACGGCGCCTCCCCGGAGATCCTGGCCGAGGCCCACGCCTCCCTCGCCGCCACCTTTCTCAAGCTCCGGGAATACGGGGAGGCCTACATCAACTACCAGAAAGCCTTGAAGCGCCGCCCGGATTTCCCGGCCGCCCAGCTCGGGATGGGGACGCTGTATCTGGCGATGGGCCGGTACGCGGCCGCCGAGGCGGCCGCGGCGAAGGTCCTCGCGACCGAGCCGGCGAACGCGCGCGCCCTCTGGATCGTCGCCCGGGCGGCCGAGATGGCGGGAGACTTCCACCGCGCCGCCGAGCGCTACCGGAAGGTTCTCGAGGCCGATCCCTCCTGGTGGGAGACGAGGCAGACGCTCGCGACCATACTCTATGCGCGCCTGGGGAGGAGCGACGAGGCCCGCCGGGAGCTGGAGGCCGTCCTTCGGTCGTCCCCCCACGCCGGTTCGGCCCGGGCGCTCCTGAGCGAAATCCTCTACCGGGAGGGGGAGACCGCCCGGGCGCGCGCGGAGGCCTTATCCGCCCTCCGGGACGATCCGGACAGCCCCCAGGCGCTGGTCGTCCTGGGCCAGATTCTCCTCGCGGAAGGGAAGCGGGGGGAGGCGGAGGAGCTTTTCCGGCGGGCGCTCCGCGCCCCGGGGGGAGCCCCGCTCGCCCACTACGGGCTGGGAATGATCGCCGGAGAGGAGAAGAAGTGGGCGGAGGCGGTCGAGCATTTCCGCGCGGCCCTCGCGGACTATCCCGCCTTCGCCGAGGCCCGCTACAACCTCGCCGCGGCCCTGGAGGCGGAGGGGCAGCGGGAGGAAGCGCTCTCGACGCTGGAGGCGGCGGTCGCCGCGAACCCGGGCTTCTTCCCCGCCCAGGTCGGCCGGGGGCGCCTCCTCTATCTCTCCGGCCTCTACGACCGGGCGATCGCGGCGCTCCGGAACGCCCAGGCGCTCGATCCCCGGTCCTGGGAGGCCGCCTATTTCCTGGGCAAGTGCTACGTCGGGAAGAAGGACGACCGAAACGGGATCGCCTTTCTCGCCGCGGCGGCCGAGCTCGCCCCGGAAAACCCCGCGGTCCTGAGCGATCTCGGCCTGGCCTATGATCGAGCCGGGAAGCCGGAGGAGGCGCGGGCGCTCTTCCGCCGGGCCCTTGCCGCCGACCCGGGTTACGCCCGCGCCTCCCTCCTCCTCGCCGTCCTGGAGGGGCGGGAGAGGCGCGGCGGCGGAGCCTGGCGGCAGGCGCTGATCGTCAAGCCCGGCGAATCCTCCTGGGGGTTCGACGGCGAAGAGGAGGATTTCGCGGAGGAGATCGTCGCCGGGCTCGACGACTACCTCACGGCCGGGATCGACTACCTGAGCCTCTACGAGCTGATCCGGAACGCCTACCGCGACCGTCCGATCTTGAAGGACTTCGTCCCTCTCCTCGAGAAGAAGGCGGCCCAGCAGCCCCGCAAGCCCCAGTTCCAGCACCTCCTCGGCCTGGCTTTCCAGGACGCCGGGAGGACGGCGGCGGCCGAGGCCAGTTTCCAGAAGGCGCTCCGGATCGACCCCGACTTCGCCGCCGCCCACCTCAACCTCGGCTACCTCTATGCCAACCAGGGGAAGGCGGCCGAGGCGAAAAAGCATTTCGAGGCCTTCCTCACCTTGAGCCCGGATTCGGAGCTCGCAGTGGCGGTGAGGACTTTCCTGGAGACGCTGGGGACCGGCGAATGAATTCAATGGACGGTATGGACGAAATGGACGATATGGACGATATGGACGCGGCCGGGCCCGGCGGGCGATCACCCCCGATGGATCGGGGCAGGAAGGATCGCCCCTACGGCATTTCAAACCGTGAATCGCGCGCTTGCGCGCCGTAGCGCTGCCGACTCCGCCAGAGTAGCCTTGGGCTACGACGGCCGGATCAGCGCGCAGGCGTGAAACATCACGAATGAGCCGGGGCGCTATGCGCTATGCCCGAGTAGCCGGGCTGGCCCGTTATCCCCGACTGAACGGGCTTTTCCCCGGAGGGGAATTGTGGTAACTAGAACGGTCCAACACGCAGGCAAGGAGAACGAGATGAGCAAGGAAACGATCGTCGGAAACGGCACCGTGATCACGCTGGGCGAAACCAACCGGGTGATCGAGAAGGGCGCCGTCCTGATCCGGGACGGGCTGATCGCCGCGGTGGGGAAGGACGCCGCGGTCCGCCGGCGGGCCCCCAAGGCGAAATACGTCGACGCCGAGGGGATGCTGATCATGCCCGGCTTCATCAATTGCCACCACCACCTCTACAGCACCTTCGCCCGCGGCCTCTCCCCCAAGCCGCCCGCCCCCTACACCTTCGTCGAGATCCTGGAGCGGATGTGGTGGCCCCTGGACAAGGCGCTCGAGAAGGGCGACCTCTTCTACAGCGCGATCATCCCCCTGATGGACTGCATCAAGAAGGGGGTGACCGCGATCATCGACCACCACGAGAGCCAGGGCTACCAGGCGGGGTGCCTGGACGAGCTCGGGAAGGCGGTGGAGGCGGCCGGGATCCGGGGTTCGCTCACGCTTGGGATCTCCGACCGCTACGGGAAGGGGGAGGAGGGGATCGAGGAGAATATCCGCTTCATCCGGAAGGTCAAGGCCATCCCCCCCTCGCCGGAGAAGCTCCTCTCCGCGATGTTCGGCCTCCACGCCGCCTTCACCGTGGAGGACGGGTCGCTGGAGCGGGCGGTGGCGGCGGCGGACGAGCTCAAGGTCGGCTTCCACACCCATGTGGCCGAGGCCGCCTCCGACGAGGAGGCCTCGGTCTCCCGGCACGGGATGCGCGTCCTGGAGCGGCTCCGCCGCAAGGGAGCGCTGGGGCCCAAGACGCTGGCCATCCACTGCGTCCACATCAACGAGGCGGAGATGGAGATCCTGAAGGCGACCGGGACGGCGGCGGTCCACAACCCGCAGTCGAACATGAACAACGCGGTGGGCGCGGCCCCGGTCCTGGAGATGCTGGCCAAGGGAATCCTGGTCGGCCTGGGATCGGACGGGATGACCTCCAACATCTGCGACGAGGTCCGCTGCGCCAATATCCTCCACAAGTTCGCCAAGCGCGACCCCCGGGTCGCCTTCGTCGAGTCCTGCCAGCTCCTCCTCGCCAACAACGCCCGGATCGCCTCCCGCCAGTTCGGTCTGGAGCTGGGGGCGCTCAAGGAGGGAGCGGCCGGGGACGTGATCGTGATCGACTACACGCCCCCCACGCCGCTCCACGAGGGGTCGTTCCTGGGGCACTTCCTCTTCGGGATCTGCGGCGCCCCGGTGGACACCACGATCGTAGCCGGCCAGACCCTGCTTCGGCACCGGAAGCTCACGAACCTCGAAGAGGAAGAGCTCTCGGCCCGCTCCCGGACGCTGGCGAAGAAGTTCTACAAACGGTTCTAGAACAGAACATATCTCATTTATCATTTGTCATTTTCCATCGATCAAGTTGGCGGGCCAAAATCGCCGGGCCACTTGTTAGTTGAAAAATGACAAATGATAAATGAGATATGATCTGGTTTACTTCCGCCACTTCTCCGGGATCGCGGCGGTGGGGGGAAAATCGACCTTGTGCCGGTTCAGCTGGATGCGCCTCAGGATGGCCCCCACCGTCTCCGGGGGGAAGCCCGCCGCCACCAGCTCGTCGTCTCCGAGCTTCTTGTCCAGGTGGAGGTGGAGGAAGCGGTCGAGGAGATCGTAGCTGAAACCCATCTCCTTCTCGTCGGTCTGCCCCTTCCAGAAGCCGGCGCTCGGCGCCTTGTCGAGGATCATCCGGGGAAGCGAGAGCGAGTAGCCGAGCTGGCGGACCTCGCACTTGAAGAGCCCCCCGATCGGCTCTACGTCCGCCCCCCCGTCCCCGAACTTGGTGAAGTAGCCCAGGGTGAGCTCGGTCCGGTTGCTTGTCCCGAGGACCAGGGCGTCGTGGAAGGAGGCCCAGTCGTAGAGGATGGACATCCGCTCCCGGGCCATCTTGTTCCCGCGGCGGAGGAGGCTGGCCCGGGGGAAGTGGCGGAAGTAGGCGTCGATCATCGGCGTGATCTCGATCGTCTTGTGCCGGATCTGGAGCATCCGGCAGAGGTGCTCGGCGTCGCGCGCCTCCTCGGGGGGGGTGGTGTGGTAGGGAAGGATGAGGCCGATGACGCGGCGGTGGCCCAGGGCTTCCCGGGCCAGGGCCGCGGTCAGGGCGGAGTCGATCCCGCCGGAGATCCCCAGGATGACCTTCTCCTTGCCCGCCTTTTCCACCCGCTCCTGGATGAACTCGGCGAGATACTTCTCCACCTTCCAGGCGTCGATCTGGGGGAGTTCGGTCATGATAACCTCCGGCGGAAAAGAGTAGACGGTCGCCGGCGAGATGTCAAACGGTCTCCGGCGCCGCGGCCCCGGCGATCGGACGGATCGGTCGGATCGGACCGATCGGACCGATAAACCGAACCCGGCCGGTCTCGTAAGGCCTCAGTCGCGCGGTGTCCGCCCGCGCCCCGAAAATTTCGGGGCGCTCTGGAGTGCGGCGCCTGGGCGCCGCTTTAATATCGCGCTGACACGTCGGAGCGATTCACAGCGGCGTCGCGCCGCCGCAGTCCGAACGCGCCATCCGCACGGATACGGCGGAAGGCGAAAGAGAAGGCAACGTCTCCTCGACTCCGATTGGGCCAGGCCAGTCCGCCACCGCGTAACTGAGGCCTTACCCGGGCTCCGCCTTCCGGCTTTCCGGCCCTTCGCGCTCGTGATAAAATCGGTCTAAAACCGCGCCCGAGCCGGGCGCGGGAGGAGGCAGTCCCATGGTCCCCGAATCGGTCATGAAATCGCTGTCCGTCTCCACCCCCACCCGCATCGTCCTTTTGGTCATGGACGGCCTGGGCGACGTTCGCCAACAGGGGAAGACGCCCCTGGAGGCGGCCCACACGCCCGTCCTCGACCGCCTGGCGGCGGAGGGGACGCTGGGCTTGAGCGACCCCATCGCCTCCGGGATCACGCCGGGCTCCGGCCCCGCCCACGTCTCCCTCTTCGGCTACGACCCCATCCGCTACCAGATCGGGCGGGGAATCCTGGAGGCGACCGGGATCGAGATGAAGCTCGAAGCCTCCGACGTCGCCACCCGGGGGAATTTCGCCTCCATGGACGGCGAGGGGCTGATCACCGACCGCCGGGCCGGGCGGATCTCCACCGAGAAGAACGCCGAGCTCACTGCGCTCATGAGCGCCGCCATCCCGGAGGTCCAGGGGGCGGAGGTCATCCTGCGCACGGTCAAGGAGCACCGCTTCGTCGCGGTCTTCCGGGGGAAGGGGCTCGACCCCCGGGTGAGCGAGACCGATCCCCAGGCCCTGGGCAAGAAGAGCCTTCCGGCCTCTCCCCTGGTCCCGGAGGCGGCGAAGACCGCGGCGGCGGTCAACGAGTTCATCGCCCGGGCCAACGCGACGCTTCAGTCCCACCACCCCGCCAACACCCTCCTCCTGCGCGGCTTCTCCTCGCCCCCGACCATCCCCCAGATGCAGGAGCTCTACAAGCTCAACCCGGCGGCGATCGCCACCTACCCGATGTACCGGGGACTGGCCCGCCTCGTCGGGATGACGATCCTCCCGACCGGGGAGACGGTGGCGGACGAGTTCGAGACGCTCCGGAAGAACTGGGAACGCTTCGACTTCTTCTTCGTCCACGTCAAGAAGACCGACTCCTACGGCGAGGACGGGAACTTCGCGGCCAAGGTCAAGGTGATCGAGGAGGTGGACCGGCTGCTCCCCCGCCTCCTCGAGCTCAAGCCGGACGTGCTGGCCGTCACCGGGGACCATTCCACCCCCTGCCTGCTCAAGGGCCATTCCTGGCACCCCAACCCCTTCCTCCTCTCCTCGCCCTTCGTCCGGGTGGACGAAGCGGAGGCCTTCTCCGAGGCCCAGTGCCTCCGGGGCGGGCTGGGGCGATTCCCGGCGGAGGAGGCGATGGCGCTTCTGCTCGCGAACGCGCTCAAGCTGGAGAAGTTCGGGGCCTGAAAACTCCCCGGGGCGCTTCCGCACCCCGGGGAGTTGTCAGGGTTGAACGCCATCTCTGTTTTAAGACGGACGATAGCGTAAACCGGGGCAGGCAATTTCCCGCCGAGAACGGAGGAACCAGGGACAAATCGCATGAGCGGGGAGAAGAGAGCGCAATTCTGGGAGAAGGCGGAGGGCGGCAAGGTCCGCTGCTCGCTCTGCGCCCATCGCTGCCTGATCGGCGAGGGGAAGCGGGGGATCTGCGGGGTGCGGGAGAACCGTTCCGGCGTCCTCCGCTCGCTGGTCTACCGGAAGGCGATCGCCGCCCAGGTCGATCCGATCGAGAAGAAGCCGCTTTTCCACTTCCTCCCCGGCACGCTCTCCTACTCCGTGGCCACGGCCGGCTGCAACTTCCGCTGCCTCAACTGCCAGAACGCCGACATCTCCCAGATGCCCCGGGAAGAGGGGGCGATCTCCGGGCGCGACCTCCCCCCGGAGACCGCGGCGGAGGAGGCGAGGCTGCGGGGCTGCCGCTCCGTCTCCTACACCTACACCGAGCCGACGGTCTTTTTCGAGTATGCCGCGGAGATCGCCGCCGCCGCGAGAACCCGCGGGCTCAAGAACGTCTTCGTCACCAACGGCTACATGACCGCGGAGGCACTAGAGGCGGCCGCCCCCTGGCTCGACGCGGCGAACGTGGATCTCAAGTTCTTCCGGGATGAATCCTATCGGACGATCTGCGGGGCTCGCCTCCAGCCGGTCCTGGAGACGATCGCGGGGATGAGGAAGCGCGGGATCTGGGTGGAGGCGACCACCCTGATCATCCCCGGGCACAACGACTCGGACGCCGAGCTCGGGGAGATCGCCTCCTTCCTGGCTTCGGTCGGGAAGGATCTCCCCTGGCACGTCTCCGCCTTCCACCCGGCCTACCGGCTGACCGGCGCCGACCGTACGCCCGCCGCCACCCTGGGGCGGGCCCGGGCGATCGGCCTAGCGGCCGGCCTCCGCCACGTCTACACCGGGAACCTCCCGGGCGACCGGGGGGAGAACACCTTCTGCTCCCGCTGCGGGAAGGAGATCGTTTCCCGCTGCGGCTTCCAGGTGACGGGGATGTCGCTCCGGGGGGGAAAATGCGCATTCTGCGGCGAGGCGGCGGCGGGGGTGTGGGAGTGACTACGGCCGGGCGAAAAAATATGCGCTTGGGATCAATGGACGGTATGGACGATATGGACGAGATGGACGATATGGACGCGGCCGGGCCCGGCGGAAGACTTCCACGAATTTGCACGAATCAACACGAATGGGCACGGCTTAGCCCGGCGGGCGATCACCCCCGATGGATCGGGGCAGGAAGGATCGCCCCTACGGCATTTCAACCACGAATTGACGCGAATTAACACGAATGAACCCGGTCTAGCCCGGCGGGCGATCACTAGGATCGCCCCTACGGAATTTCAACCGCGAATCTTCACGAACATGACAATCCGCGGACAGCTCTGGGCGGCGGCGGCGATCCTGGCCGTCCTTGCGGGGTACGGATGCGGAGGGGAGGGGGCCGCCTCGCCCCCCGTTGCGGTGGTCAACGGCCATGAGATCGCGGCGGCCGATCTCGAGAGGGAGCTGGCCTCCCTCTCCCGCCCGCCCACCCCCGCCGAGAGGCGGCGGGCGCTCGGGCTGCTGATCAACCGCCGACTCCTCCTGGACCAGGCGGAGAAGGAGGGGATCGAGAGCCTTCCGGACGTCCAGGCGGCTCTTAGGTCCCAGCGCGATGCGCTCCTGATCGACCGGCTCCTGGAGAAGCATTTCGGCCCGGCGCTCTCCGTCAGTCCCGACGAGGTCATCGGGTTCTACCGGTCGAACCCCGACTTCTTCGCCCTTCCGGAGAGACGCCGGATCCGGCAGATCGTGACCGCGGAGGAGTGGGAGGCCGCGAAGATCCAGGAGCGGCTGATGGCGAACGGGGATTTCCGGACGCTGGCCCAGGACCACTCGATCCTGCCTCCCTCTGCCCGGGTCGGCGATCTCGGCTACGTCGTGAAGAAAGACCTGGATCCGCTCCTTGCCGGGCCCGCCTTCAGTCTCGCCACCGGCGCCGCCAGCTCTCCGATCCAAAGCCGCCTGGGATATCACGTGCTCGAGGTCACGGACATCCGCCCCTCGCGCCAGCTGTCGTTCGCCGAATCGTCCGGGGCCATCCGGAATTACCTGACCGTCTCCCGCCAGGAGAAGCTGATCGGAGGCTGGCTCGCCGAGCTCAAGGCCGCCGCCGAGGTCGAGGTCCCGGGGGAGCCGGGAATGATCTCAGATCTCAAATCTCAGATTTCAGAAACTGGCGGGAGGGAGTGATCTCAAATCTCAGATTTCAGAAACTGGCGGGAGGGAGTGATCTCAAATCTCAGATCTCAGATTTCAAATTTCAAATCTCAAATTTCAAATCTCAAATCTCAGATCTCAGATCTCAGATCTCAGATTTCAAATTTCAAATCTCAAATCTCAAATCTCAAATCTCAAATTTCAAATCTCAAATCTCAGATTGCAGATCTCAAATCTCAAATCTCAAATTTCAAATCTCAGATTGCAGATCTCAAATCTCAGATCACAAAACCCAAATCGCGGAAATTTGAGGTTTGAGATCGGCGGCGGCTTCCGGCAGTATGGAGCCGGCAAAACGCTCAGCGAAACCGAAGGAGACCGACGATGATCGAGCGTCCCAAAAGCGAGTTCGAAAAGAAACTGGACCAAGAGCTGTTGGAGAAGACCAGCGGCCCGTCGCGCCGGGCCGTGGAATACCTCCTCCGGGACAAGGCCCTGGAGGCCCTGATGGGTTTCTGCAACGTGGTCTCGATCGAGCGGATGGGTTTCAACGACCACGGCCGGGTCCACGCCAAGATCGCCACCCTGAACGCGCTCAAGATCATCGGCCTCCTCCATGACGGCGGGATCGAGCCGAACCTGGTCAAGGAAGGGGTGGGCTCCTACGACGACGCCCGGCTGGTGGTGGCGGTCGCCGGCTTCCTTCACGACCTGGGGATGTCGGTCGGCCGGCAGGACCACGAGATCCACTCGGTGGCGGTGGGCGACCCCTTCCTCCTGGGGGCGCTGCGCCACGTCTACGACGACGAGTCGTTGATCTTCGTGCTCCGCTCCTACATCTTCGAGTGCATCATGGGGCACATGGGCCATCTCAAGGTAAGTTCGATCGAGTCCGGGATCATGCTGGTGGCCGATGGCTGCGACATGGAATACGGCCGGGCCCGGGTGGTCTCCAAGCGCCGCCGCGAGCCGCACGTGGGAGACATCCACGCCCACTCGGCGATGAGCGTGACCAACGTCGACCTGATCAAGGGGGAGCAGAAGCCCCTGCAGATCTTCATCCAGATGAAGGACGCCACCGGGATCTTCCAGGTGGAGGAGATCCTGATGGGGAAGATCGCCCACAGCGCCATCCGCCCCTACATCGAGCTCTCGGTCCAGATCGGGAACGAGCCGAGGATGTACTATCTTAAGTGAGAAAGCGCATCCCGCGGGCCGCGTCACGCCGCGAGACTGAAGGGTGGGGGCGGCGAGAGAGGTGTAAAGTGAAGGGTGTAAAGTGTAAGGTGTAAAGTGTAAGGGAAAAACCTACCCCCTCTCCCTTTCCACATTACGTCTTACACGTTGCGCGCGACACTGCGCGGTCGCTCAGCAAGCGCAGCTCCGCCAAGATGCGTTCGGACGGGAAGCAATGACCGAATACTCCTCCTACTTCGTATCCGACGCCCATCTCGGGCTCTCCTACCCCGGCTGGGAGGGGCGGGAGGAGGCCCTGATCTCCTTCCTCCGGGCGATCGCGCCGGGGGCGGAAGCGCTTTTCATCGTCGGCGACCTCTTCGATTTCTGGGTGGAATACCGCTCCACCATCCGGCGGGACTACTTCGGCGTCCTGCACGCCCTCCGGACGCTTGTCGAGGAAGGGGTGGCCGTCCACTACCTCCGGGGCAACCACGACTTCGCCCTGGGGAATTTTCTCTCCGAGACGATCGGGGCGCGGGTCCATGCCGGCCCGGCGGAGGTCTCCATCCAGGGGAAGAAGGTCTACCTCCGCCACGCCGACGGCATCCGCCGGGCGGAGTCGCTCTGGCGCCTCCTCGACCGGATCCTCCGCTCCCGCGCCGACCAGTTCCTCTTCCGTCTCCTCCACCCCACGCTGGGGATCCGGATGGGAGAGTTCTTCTCCGGGCTCTCCCGCCGCCAGATGACCCATCCCCCTTCCGAGGCGATGCTTCAGGAATATCGCGACCTCGCCCGTTCCCGGCTGGAGGGGGGGGATGAGATCGTGGTCTTCGGTCACACCCACGTCCCGGAGCTGATCCGCTTCGGGCGGGGAGTCTACTGCAACACCGGGGCCTGGCTCGCCCGCCGCAGCTTCGCCCGGATGACCGGGGGGGAGATTTCGCTCTGGGAGTACCGGGAAGGGGGAAAGCCGGTTCCGATCCCGGAGCGGGCTGAGCTTGGCGGATGAATTCCACGAATTGACACGAATGAGCCGGGGCGCTATGCGCTATGCCCTATGCGCGCAGTTGGGGCTGGCCGGGCCCGGCGGGCGATCACCCCCGATGGATCGGGGCAGGAAGGATCGCCCCTACGGCATTTCAAACCGTGAATCGCGCGCTTGCGCGCCGTAGCGCTGCCGACTCCGCCAGAGTAGCCTTGGGCTACGACGGCCGGATCAGCGCGCAGGCGCGAATCGGCGCGAATGGCCCCGACTCGGCGCGCGGAACTGAAGGTCCGCGCCTACGGAAACGCCCCGGCGCAGTTCATGGATGTCCGTAGCCGCGGAACTGAAGGTCCGCGGAGGGGAGGGGGATTGGGTTTAGACCGTGCGTACTTCTCCCTCCTGCCTTTCCTGCCCCCCCTGTCCCTCCTGTCTTTCCCGCCGAATTGAATTCTGATACGATCAGCTCCGATGAGCACGAGCGATCTTCCTCACTCCGACGCCCGGGTCGTCCTCTCCGGCTCGCTCACCGACTCCGAGGGGGAGAGGCTTCTCCGGGAGATCGAGGAGCTCCTCGGCCGCGGGGAGAGGCGGATCGTGCTCGACTTCTCGAGGGTCGGGACGATCGACAGCCGGGGCGGGGCCTGGCTCTCCCGGGCGGTCCAGCGCGCGCGCGCCGCCATGGCGGAGGCCGCGATCACGGGGGCGAGCGGCCGGGTGGCGGAGTTCATCGAGCTGATCCGACCGTCCTTCGCGCCGCCGCCCGCCGTCGTCCGCCGCCGGGGCGGGTTCCTGGAGCGGCTGGGGGAGGGGGGGATCGCCTTCTGGAAGGAGATCCTGGCGGCCGGCGAGCTGGTCGTGGACGCGCTCTACTGGTCGTTCATCGCTCCCTTCGAAGGGCGGGGCGTGCGCTGGAAGGGCCTCTGGGGCGAGATCCACGAGATGGGCTGGCGGGCGATCGGGATCGTTTCCCTGATCAACTTCCTCCTCGGGGTGGTGATCGCCATGCTCTCGGCGGCCCAGCTCCGCCTCTTCGGAGTGCAGATCCTGGTGGCCTCCCTGGTGGCGATCGGCTTCGCCCGGGAGCTCGCGGTGGTGATGACCGGGATCGTGGTCTCCGCCCGGACCGGGGCGGCGATCGCGGCGGAGCTCGCCACCATGACCGTGTCCGAGGAGATCGACGCGCTCAAGGGGATGGGGCTGAACGTGGCGAAGTTCCTGGTCGCCCCCAAGGTCCTGGCCATCCTGGTCGCCATGCCCATCCTCACCTTCCTCGGCCTGGTCACCGGCGTGGCGGGGGGGTTCGCGCTCGGGATCTTCGCCCTGGGCTTCACCGCCGATCGCTGGTGGTCGCAGACGATCCAGGCGGTCAGCCTGAACGACCTGATGCAGGGGTTCGTGAAATCCTTCATCTTCGCCCTGATCATCGTTATCGTCGGCTGCTACCACGGCCTCAAGGTCAGCGGCGGCGCCCGCGGGGTGGGAATCGCCACCACCCGGGCGGTGGTCATGGACATCTTCCTGATCGTGGTGGCGGACCTCTTCTTCGCCAGCCTCTTCTACTTCACGTCATGAGCGAACGTAAAGCCGTCATCGAGGCGCGCAACCTCCTCACCCGGTTCGGGAACCGGGTGATCCTGGACCGCATCTCCTTCGACGTCTATCCGGGGGAGATCCTGGCCGTGATCGGCCCCTCCGGCTGCGGGAAGACGACCCTCCTGCGCAACCTGACCGGGCTCCTTCCCCCCAACGAGGGGGAGATCCGTTTCTGGGGGGAGGAGGTCACCCGCCTGGACGAGGACGGGCGGGCCCGGCTCCTCCGGCGGATCGGGATCTCCTTCCAGTCCTCCGCGCTCTTCAACTCGATGAGCGCGGAGGAGAACGTGGGGCTGCCCATGGAGGAGTACGGGCACATGGACCGGGACCTGATCTCGTCCCTGGTCCGGATGAAATTGAGCCTGGTCGGCCTGGGGAGCTCGGGGCGCGCCATGCCCTCCGAGCTCTCGGGAGGGATGAAGAAGCGGGTCGGCTTCGCCCGGGCGGTGGCGATGGACCCGGAGATCGTCTTCTTCGACGAGCCGACCACCGGACTCGACCCCATCACCGCCGCCGGCCTCGACCAGCTGGTCCTGGACTTGAGGAAGCTGATGAAGTGCACCATGGTGGTGGTCACCCATGACTTGAAGTCGATCCACGCCGTCGCCGACCGGGTCCTGATGCTGGACCGGGGCAAGATCATCTTCGACGGCGCCGTAGCGGAAGCGGAGACGAGCCCGCAACCCCGCCTCCGCCAGTTCTTCGAACGCAGGCCGGACGAGGCGATCGAGGACTTGGCCGCCGCCGGCCCATCCGGAGGCAACTGATGGCGACGCACGCGGAAAAGATCAAGGTGGGCGTTTTCCTGCTCTGCGGAGCGGTCCTGGTGGCGGGGGTCTTCACGCTGGTCTCCTTCCGCAACCGGACTCCCACCGTCCCCTACTACGTCAAGTTCCAGGAGTCCGTCAGCGGACTGAACAAGGACTCCCAGGTGGTCTACCAGGGCGTCCCGGTGGGGAAGGTGGAGGAGATCGCCGTGACGGCCACGAACGAGGTGATGGTTACGCTCGGCCTGGACCAGCGGCGGGTGACCCTGCGGGAGGGGACGGTCGCCACGCTCGACATCTCCTCCCTGATGGGCGGGGCCCAGGTGGAGCTCTCCGGGGGAGATTCCGCCGCGCCGCCGCTCGAACCCGGCGCCGTCATCCCCTCCCGCCCCTCGATCATCGCCAATATCTCCTCTTCCCTGCCCGAGATCCTCAACGACATCCGCGACCTCCTGGCCAAGCTCAACCAGGGGCTGGGCGACCTCAACACGGAGCGGCTGGGCAAGATCGTAGGCGGGGTGGACGACGCGGTCGCCGCCGCGCGGAACGCGATCGACGAGATCGTCGCCTTCTTCCGGACCACCCGGGGCTCGGTGGTCAACATGGAATACGAGGTCTCCCGGACGATGCAGGCGGTGCGGGAGACCGCCACCGAGGCCGCCCAGGCCTCCCGAGGGCTCAAGGACGATCCGTCGGCGGTCTTCTGGGGGAAGTCGGAGCCGGAGAAGCCTTACGCCCGCTGAGCCCGGCCAAAGATATCCACGAATTTTCACGAATTAGCGCTAATGGGGCCGGCTTAGCCCGGCGGGCGATCACCCCCGATGGATCGGGGCAGGAAGGATCGCCCCTACGGCATTTCAACCGCGAATCACGCAGATCGTTAATAGCGAGGAGAAAGACATGAAAAGATACGCCGTTTTCGTGGTTCTCTGCGCGGCCGGGATCTCCTGCCGCTCGGCCGGGCTGCCCACGAAATACTACCTCATCGACACCGACCCAACGGTGACCCGCGCGCCGGTCCAGCACCCGCTCACGGTCGGGATCGGGAAGATCCGCGCCCCCTCCCGCTACCGCGACCAGATCGTCTATAGGTCTTCGCCCTACGACCTCGGTTTCTACGAATACAGCCGCTGGGCCGAGCCGCCCGACGAGATGGTCCGTCGCGCGCTCAAGAACATCGCCGGCCGCTCCGGCCTTTTCCGGAGGGCGGACTTCTCCGATCTCCTGCCCCCGGGGATGGCCGACTTGATCCTGGAGGGGGAGATCGTCGCCTTCGACCAGTCCGTCGAGGGGGAGAAGACCTACGCAGTCTGCGAGCTCAGTCTCTTCCTGCTCGCCGCCGCCAACTCGTCCCCGCTCTGGACCTTCACCGCCTCGAACGAGGTTCGCCAGGAAAAGGAGGGCGGCTTCCCGGAAGCGATGAGCGCGGCGGTGCGAGAGGCGATCGAGAATGCGCTCCTGGATCTGGATCGATCGGGCGTTCTGGGGAAGACAAAGAACAGTAATCAGTGAACAGTAATCAGTAAGAACGCTTTTTCGCGCGATCCGGGCGATGATTGCTGATCGCTGATTACCGGTCACTGATCACTGATTACTGATCACTGATTACTGGTCACTGATCACTGGTTACTGGTCGCCGGTCATTATGCTTGATCTTCCCCGATACCTCCTCCGGACCTACCCGCGCCTTCAGTCCGCCCCGATTTTCCTCCCGAGGGACAATCCCACCTTCGGCAATCCGCCCTTTGCGGAAGCGGACGGGAGGGTGCTGATCGTCCGCCTCTCCCCCTTCCGCGACGCTTCAGCTTCGCTCGCCCATCTCTTCCTCTTCCGGGAAGCGCGGCGGGCCTTTCCGAAGGGTTTCATCGATCTCTCCTTTTTCCCCCCCGCGGCCGACCGCCGGGTCTTCGACCGGGAGGGCGTCCCCTACCTCTTCGGCCTCCAGTCGCTCCGCCCGGCGGATGAGTTCGAGCTCCTCCTCGTCTCCAACTCCTGCCTCCTCGAGCTCGTCAACCTTCCGCTCGCGCTCCTGCGCTCGGGGCTCCCCCTCCGGTCGGGGGAAAGGGACGACCGCCACCCCCTGGTCATCCTGGGGGGATCGAACGCCGCGGCGGCGGGGGCGATCGTGGGAGACGACGGGGAGAGTTTGGTCGACGGGATCTTCTTCGGCGAGGGTGAGGAGCTGGTCGGAGAGCTCCTGGAGTCGTTCCGGGGGTCCCGGGGGAGGGAGCGGCGGAGCCGCCTGCGGGCGGCCGCGGAGCGCGTCGGCGCTTTCTGGGCGGCGGGGAAACTTCCGGAGAAGGGGGTAGAGAAGGCGGTGGTTAAGGGCGATCACGAGGATCGCCCCTACGGCCCGGCGGATGATGTCCACGAATCGACACGCTTGCCCGCCGTAGCGCGGAGCGCGAAGGCGGGAATAGGCGCGAATGACCCCGACTTTAGCTTGGCGAATGAACTACGAATTTCGCGAATTTCACGAATTAAGCCGGGCTTGGGGCCGGAGGCCCCTCCCGCCTATCCCGTCCTCAACGGGGAGGAGGCGGGAACGGCGCGGCTCGCCATCTCCCGGGGCTGCCCCTTCTCCTGCTCCTTCTGCTTCGAAAGCTTCGACCGCCGCCCCTACCGGGAGCTTCCCGGGAAGGAGGTCCTCAAGTCCGCCCTCGAACTGAAGCGGCTCTCCGGCGCGCGGCGGCTGGAGGCGATGTCCTTCACCTTCAACGCCCACCGGGAGATCTTCGATCTTATCTATGGCCTGAACGCGCTCTTCGACCGCGTCGGCTTCAAGTCGCAGCGGATCGATCTCCTCGCCTCCCGTCCCGGCCTGATCGAGGCCGAGGTCGCGGCCGGGAAACGCTCCTTTACGCTGGGGATAGAGGGGGTGAGCGAACGGCTGCGCCGCCTCCTCAACAAGCCCCTCCCCGCCCGGGCGATCGCTAAAGTCCTCTCCGAGCTCCTCGGGCGCCGGGTCCGGGAGATCAAGCTCTTCTACCTCCTCACCGGCCACGAGGGGCGAAAGGACCTCGGCGAATTCCGGGAGTTCGCGGCGTCGCTTCAGTCCCGGCGCGGGGGAGATGGCGCCTCGACCCGGGTGATCTTCAGCTTCGGCTACCTGGTCCGGATGCCGTTCACGCCGCTCCAGTTCGACCGCCTTTTCCTCGAGGCCGGGGAGTGGAAGGCGATCGTCGCCGCGGTCTTTTCCGCCTGCGCCGCTTCCGGATTCGAAGCCCGCCTGGCCATGGGGTGGGAAGACTACTGCGCCTCCCAGGCGCTCGCCCTGGGCGGCGGGGCGCTCCTGGAGGGACTGGTCGGACTGGCGCGGCGGGGGATCTGCTACGACGGGACCTTGAGCCGAGGGGGGTGGGAAGCGCTCCGCGGCCACCTCGAGCGGGAAGGGATCTGGAACGGCCCTTTCCGGGAGGAGAAACTCTTGGGCTATCGCTTTCCCCTCTTCCCCCTGCACGGCGCGGTTGCGAATGATCGTCTCCATCGGGAGTATCTCCGGTCAAGACGGATGGAGGAGCGGGAGGAGAAGCCCGCGCCGGTCGGCCCGGACCCCGGTCCGGACTACCGCGAAGGACTTTTCCGGCTGATGCGCGAGAAAGACCGGCAGCCTCCCGTCTATTTCCGCGCCCGGCTGGGGAGGGAGTTCGCCGGGCTCGTCCCCGAAGCGGCGGAGGCCCTCATCCTCCGGGCGATCTTCGCGGCGCGGCCGGCCCTCGCGAAGACCGTCTTCTCGGCCCGGGAGGCGCTTTTCTCCGCCCCGGAACTGGGGGGGCGCTTCGCGGGGGTCTGGGGGGAGACGGTGATCGGGATCAGGGCCTCGGCGATGGACGATATGGACGGCATGGACGATATGGACGCCGGCTCGCTCAAACTGACGGGACGAGCCAAAGACTTCGAGCCGGGGAAGTTTAGGCGGGCGGAAGTGGCCGTCGGGATCGGGGAAGGGGATAGCGGGGAGCGGCGGCGATTCGAGGAGCACCTAAAGAAATGCCGGATCGCCTTCCACCTGGTCCGGGAGGAGGGGGGATACCGCCTCAAGGTCGCGGAGAAATCCCGGAAGAACCTTCTTTACGAGGGGCGTTTCCGGGAGGGGAAAGGGTTCGCGGCCTATCTGGCCTGCGGGACGCGGTTCGACCTATCCGGCCTCCTCTCGGCCCTGATCGGGGGCGGCCATCCCGGGGCGGTCGGGGCGGAGGTGAGGGCGGTCGAATGGTGAGGGGCCTGGCCCGGCGGGCGATCACCCCCGATGGATCGGGGCAGGAAGGATCGCCCCTACGGCATTTCAACCGCGAATCGCGCGAATACAAAAATCGGGCCGACGGGAGGCTCTCGCCTCCCGTCGGCCCGATTTTTTACTTGTTCACCTGGTAGGTGACGTCGCCCTTCTCGAAGAAGGCGATGATCTGCTTGGCCGCCGCGACCCCGGCGTTGAAGTTCGCCTCCGAGGTCTGGGCTCCCATCTTCTTGGGGGTGAAGAAGCAGCGGTTCCCGTCGCAGGCGACCATCTCCTTCTGGTTCGCGGGCGTGATGTCGGAGGCGTACTTGATGTCCGGCCGCTCGGCGTAGATCTTGAGGAGGCCGGCCTCGTCGACCACCTCGGCTCGGGCGGTGTTGATCAGGGCGGCGTTCTTCTTCATCCGCTTCATGAGATCGTAGGTGATCGAGCGCTCGGTCTCCTTGACAAGGGGGACGTGGAGGGAGACGTAGTCGGACTTCTCGAAGATCGCCGGGAGGGGCGCCGCCTCCGCTCCCGCCTCCTTCATCTTCGCCGCCGGGACGAAGGGGTCGCAGGCGAGGATCTTCATCCCGAAGCCCTTCCGGGCGATCTCGCCAACCCGCCGGGCGACGGCGCCGAAGCCGTCGAGGCCCAGCGTCTTCCCCGAGATCTCGGTCCCGGACTTGCCGCTGTACTTGCCCCGGGCCATCATGATCATCATCCCGATCGCGAGCTCGGCCACGGCGTTGGCGTTTTGCCCCGGGGTGTTCATGACCACGATCTGCTTCGCCTTGGCCGCGACGCAGTCGACGTTGTCGTAGCCGGCGCCCGCCCGGACCACGATCTTGAGGTTCTTCCCCGCGGCCAGGACGGCGTCCGTCACCTTGTCGGAGCGGACGATCAGGGCGTCGGCGTCGGCGACGGCCGCGAGGAGGTCGGCCGGGTTGGTGTAGCTCTCCAGGAGCTTCGCCTCGTAGCCGGCGGCGGAGAGGGTTTTGGCCACGGCGTCGCGGGCGGCCGGGGCGAAGGGCTTCTCGGTGGCGATTAGAACTTTCTTGCCCATGGGAACCTCCTTGCGGGGAAAGTGATCAGTAATCAGTGATCAGTTATCAGTTTCGGCTATCCGCAAAAATCCGCGTCAACCGCGGTTTCTCCTTGCCGGGGAGTTTTAGGAGTTGGCGGACTCGAACTTCTTCATGAAGGCGACCAGGTCCTTGACCCCGGTGAGCGGGAAGGCGTTGTAGATCGAGGCGCGGCAGCCTCCGACCGAGCGGTGGCCCTTCAGCCCGACGAAGCCGGCCTTCTTGCTCTCCTCCAAGAACTTCGCCTCCAGCTCCTCGGTCTTCAGGCGGAAGGTGACGTTCATCGTCGAGCGATCGGCCCGGGCCGCCGTCCCCCGGTAGAAGCCGGTGGCGTCGATGACCTCGTAGAGGAGGCGCGCCTTCTCGTTGTTGATCGCCTCGATCCCCTTCAGCCCCCCCTGCTTCTTGAGCCACTTCAGGACCAGCCCCAGGATGTAGATGGCGAAGACCGGAGGCGTGTTGTAGAGGGAATCTTTCTCGACCTGGGTCTTGTAGTTGAGCACGGTGACGATGTTGTCCGGGCATTTTGAGAGGAGGTCCTCCCGGATGATCACCAGCGTCACGCCGGCCGGCCCCAAGTTCTTCTGGGCTCCGGCGTAGATCAGGGCGAAGCGCTTGGGGTCGATCACGCGGCTCCCGATCTCGGAGGACATGTCGGCGAAGAGCGGCACCGCTCCGGTGTCGGGGAAGGCGTTCCAGCGCGTCCCGGAGATCGTCTCGTTGGTGGTGATGTGGACGTACTTCGCCGAAGGCGAGAGCTTGAGCGAGGGGAGGGCGGGGATGTAGGAGAAGTTCTTGTCCTCGGCGGAGCCGGCGACGTTGACGGTCCCGAAGCGCTTGGCTTCCTTGATCGCCTTCTTCGCCCACTCGCCGGTGTTGACGTAGTCGGCCGCTCCGCCGGCGAGGAAGTTCATCGGGATCATCCCGAACTGGAGGGAGGCCCCGCCCCCCAGGAAGATGGCCTTGTAGCCGGCCGGGAGGCCGAAGAGGTCCTTCAGGTCCTGCTGGGCTTCCAGGTTCACCGCCTCGTAGTCCTTGGAGCGGTGGCTGATCTCGAGGATGGAAAGGCCTTTCCCGCGGAAGCTCAGCAATTCCTTTTGGGCCTGTTCCATGACCTCGAGGGGCAGGATCGCCGGGCCGGGGTTCAGGTTATAGGGGCGTTCGGGCATGGCTTTACCTCCTTTTCGCCAGGTGTTCGTTAGTCGATCAGGTTATAGCGGTTGATCAGGAGTCCGGAGAGGATCTTGGGGAAGAAGTCGGTCGACTTCTGGGGCATCTTCTCCCCCTGGCCGGCCACTTCCTTGACCTGCTCGGCCCGGGTCGGGTTCAGGTAGAAGGCCATCTGCCCTTCCCCCTTCTCCACCGCCGCGGCGGCCTCGGCGGCCGAGCGGTAGTAGCGGACGTTGGTCTGGGCTTCGAGCTTGGCGGCGTCGATCCCGAGGATCCCTTCGAGGATGAGGGTGTGGAGGAGGGAGACGTCGAGGGACTTCCAGGCCGCCGAGAAGGCTCCGGGAACGATGGTCTCGGGTTTGCGGTCCGCCTTGAGGGCGAGGAGGCGGAACTTGCCCCCGCCCTGGAAGCCGAAGACATGATTCGGTTTCCCCTTCTCCAGCCCCGCGAGCAGGGCGTCGAGATTGGCGGCCTCGGAGAGGGAAAAGTTCTCTCCCAGGCGGCGGAGGAGGCCGTCCCAGTCCACCGCCTTGAGCCCGAAGACCATCCGGTGGGTGGGGAGGATGGTCAGCCCCGCGTCGTCGAAGTTGACAAAGGTCATCATCGAGTTGTTGAAGTTCTCGCTCCCCGGCGCGCATTTCCGCCCCGCCGCGCGCATCTCGTTGCGGTAGTTGAGCGCGGTCTCGTAGCGGTGGTGGCCGTCGGCGATGAAGAGGGGCTTCGGCTTCATCTCCTCCGCTACCGCGGAGACGATCTCGGGGCGGGTGACGATCCAGAGGCGGTGGACGACCTTCGCCTTCTCGGAGTCGTCGGTGAAGTCGAAGACCGGCTTCCCCTCCGCCCCCTTGCCCAGGAGGAGGTTGACCCGGTTGGCGGGGTCGGGATAGAGCATGAAGATCTGGCCGAACTGCCCGCCGGTGGCCCGGGTCAGGTTCAGGCGGTCGGCCTTGGGCCCGGCCAGGGTCCGCTCGTGGGGGATGATCCCGCCCTTCCCGAACTCCTCGAGCTCGGCCACCGCGATCATGCCCCGGCGGGTCCTGCTCCCCCCGGAGGGGAGGGGATAGGTCTCGTCGTAGACGTAGAGGGCGGGGACGGTGTCCTGCCGCAGGGTGCCTTCGGCGAGCCAATCCTGAAAGAAGGCCCGGGCCCGGGTGTAGACGCTGTTCTCCGCCGTGTCGTTGGGGAAGGTCTCCCCCTTGATGATCCGGACGATGTTCTTGGGGTGCCGGCGGTAGTAGATCTCGCGCAGACGCTTGTCGATCTTGTCGTAGGGCTGGGCCACCACCTTGGCGATGTTGCCCACCGCCTTGGGGTCGTAGCGGATGCCTCGGAAAGGATGGATTACGGCCATGATAACCTCGCGTTCGGTATTTTGCCGGTTGCCCGGGCGATGCGCATTGCCGACGGATAAGGCAAGGGTAAGGTTAACGGTTTGGTCGATGGGTGAGGGTTAGGTGTAGCCTGGCCAGCCCCGCCGCGCCTAACCCTACCCCACTTACCAGACCATTAACCTTGCCCTGACCTATTCCCTCAGTATCTTCCGGTGCTCTTCCAGGATGTAGGGGGTGAGGAAGACGATCACGCCCTGGCCGTCGCGGATGTCTTCGAAGAAGGCGGTCTGCCCGCTCTCGACCAAGCCCCGCGTGTTCAGGCGGTAGAGGCGCCAGGCCTTCGCCTTCGGGTTCCCGCCGACGTCGACCGTCGGCGCGCCGGGATACTGGGAGGGCTCGCCGTAGAAGAATACCGCCACTTCGGAGTCGAGGTGGAAGGCGATCTGGTTGTTCTCCAGGACCTCGGGCCGGACGGTGCAGCGCGAGCCTTCCCAGGACTCGATGTCGGACAATCCGGCCGTCTTCGGCCCGGCGCCGGACGAGACTTCGGGGATCGAGGAGATCGAAGACTGCTCGCCGCTCTGGGTGATCCACTTGCGCATGAAGAAGACCCGGGCGTCGCCCTGGGTGCGCAAAAAGTCCATCAGCGGCTTGAACTGGTCGAGGCGCAGGGTCCCGAAATGGATGTCCTCGGGGACCGTCTTGAGATCCCGGGTGTCCTCCCAGATCGGGGGAAAGCGGAACTGGTCGACCCGGGTCTGCTCCACGTTCTCGAAGTCGACGTTCTTCTGCTTCTCCGGCGGGACGCTTTTGGTCATCGGCTTGAAATCGAGGCGGTAGCGGGCCCGGTCGGAGAGGGGGAAGGCGCCGGTGGTGGACTCCTGCCCCTTCAGGTAGATCTTGAAGAGGTCCCACTGGATGCCGTCGGCGAAATCGGGCTTCAGGTTGATGGTGACGATCCGCTGTTCGAAGAGCAGGGGGACGGGCTTGGCCTCCGCCGCGAAGAGCAGGGCGGGGGCGAGCAACCCGGCGGCGATCGCCGCGATGACCGTGGTCCTTTTCATGCTTCCTCCTTGTCAAGCGTTGACCGGACGGATAAGTTAATCATAAAACAGCCGCCCGGCGGCCGACAACTATTTTTCATCCGATCCGGGGCGGATCGGATGAAAAACGCATGGATCAAAAGTTTATGGCTTCCAGAGATCGGAAGGGAGAAGGAGCTTCGCCGATCGTCCTCACCCTCGCCCTGGTCATCCTCGCCGGCTGCGCCTCGGCCCCTTGCGCCCGGGAGATTTTCGAAGCGTCCTCCCCCGATCTCTCCCCCCCCCAGCGGCAGGATCTCCTGGAGACGCTGGAAGTCGTATCTCTCGTCGAGGATTACCTCTCCGCCCTGGAAGCGCGGGACCCGGAACGGCTCGCCCCCCTTCTCTCGGAGGGGTTCTACTACGGCGAGCACGACCGGGACTGGTTGCTCGAGAAGACCGCCCGCGAGCTCTTCCGTCCCTATGCCGCCCTCCGGGCGTCCGCCTCCGGTCTCCGCCTGACCGTGGTGAGAAACGAAGCCCTGCCCTGGCTCCGGCAGGAGGCCTTCGACCGCCTGGACGGCCCCTGGGGGGATCGGACGTTCGGACGGCCCTATCGCGTCTCCGTCCGCTCCCCCGCGCCCTTTTCCGTTCTGATCCCGTCCTCTCCGCCCCCCGCCGCCTCTCCCTCGTCCGGCGAACGGTCCGCCCCCGCTCGTCCCGCCCCGGTCGCCGTGGCGGTGGAGTTCGTGGAGGACCCGGCGGTGGCGGCGCCGATGGGCGAGGCGTCCTTCCGCCTCTCCCTGTCGGGCCGGCGGGAGGGGGGAGGGGAGGTGGCGGTGGAGGCGAAGACGGTCCTCCTCCTCCAGAAGGAGGAGGGGGAGTGGAGGATAGTATCCGTAGAATGAAGCAAGGGTTCAGAGGTTCACGGTTCAACGGTTCGCGGATCCAACCGTTGAACCCTTGAACCGTGAACCCGGAACCTTTTCCAGAGAACCTATTTCCGCCTTTTCATAGCGCCAGTATTTTACTAAACTCGTATGTCTAATTGGTGAGGTTACACCCATGCTTCCCTGCGATCGAGTGATGGCCATCATCCGGGGCGACGCCCTTCCCGAGCTGGTCCTGAAGGGAGGGGACGTGGTCAACGTCTTCTCCGGCGAGATCTACCGCGCCGACGTGGCGATCGACTCCGGGCGGGTGATCGCCCTGGGCGAGTTCAAGGGCCAGTCCGAGGCCGACGCCTCCGGCCGGGTGGTCAGCCCCGGTTTCTTCGACTCCCACGTTCACATCGAGTCCTCGATGGTCACCATCCCCGAGTACGCCCGGGCCGTGGTCCCGCGGGGCACAACCACCGTGGTCATCGACCCCCACGAGATCGCCAACGTCATGGGCCTGGACGGGATCAAGTACATGCTCAAGACGAGCAAGTACCAGTTTCTGAACGTCTTTGTCATGCTCTCCTCCTGCGTCCCGGCGAGCAACCTGGAGACCTCGGGCTCGGAGCTCCGCGCCGTCGATCTCTTCCCCTACATTGGACAGGAATGGATCCTGGGATTGGGGGAGATGATGAACTTCCCCGGTGTCCTCGCCTGCGACCCGGAGGTGATGGACAAGCTCAAGCTCTTCCAGGGGCAGGTGATCGACGGCCACGCCCCCGGCCTCACCGGCCGGGCCCTCAACGGCTACGCGGCGATGGGGATCCATTCCGACCATGAGTGCACCACCGCCGAAGAGGCGCGGGAGAAGATCCGGCTCGGGATGGCGATCATGATCCGCGAGGGGGGCACGGCCAAGAACCTCCTCGAGCTCCTCCCCGCGGTCACCCCCGCCACCCTCTCCCGCTGCCTCCTCTGCTCCGACGACCGCAACCCGGCGGTCCTCCTCAAGGAGGGGCACATCGACTTCATGATCGCCAAGGCGATCCGGGCCGGCCTCGACCCGGTTTCCGCGATCCGGATGGCGACGATCAACCCCGCCCAGTATTTCCACCTGAGGGACCGGGGGGCGGTCGCCCCCGGCTACATCGCCGACCTCGCCGTGCTGGACAACCTGAAGGACTGCCGGGTCCTCGAGGTCTACAAGAACGGCCTCCTGGTCGCCCGGGATGGGCGGATGACCCGGGAGCCGCCCGACGCCGGGCGCCGGGACGTCCTCCGGGGGTCGATCAACATCCAGTGGCTGAAGGAGGAGTATTTCCGGATCCCGGCCCGCGGCCGCCACGTCCGGGTCATGAAGCTGATCCCGGACCAGATCATCACCGAGGAGCTGATCGTGGAGCCGACGGTGCGGGAGGGGATGGTGGTCGCCGACCCGGAGCGGGACATCCTCAAGCTCGCCGTGGTCGAGCGCCATCTCGCCTCGTCCAACCTCGGGCGCGGCCTGGTCTCCGGCTTCGGCCTGAAGCGGGGGGCGATCGCCTCCTCGGTCGCCCATGACTCCCACAACATCATCGTGGTCGGGACCAACGACGCCGACATGCTGGAGGCGGCGGTGAAGATCCGCAAGATCCAGGGCGGCTTCACGGTGGTGGTGGACGGCAAGCTGGTCGGCCAGCTCCCGCTCCCCATCGCCGGCCTGATGAGCGACCAGCCGCTGGAAAAGGTGCGCGAGGAGCTCGACCGGATCACCGCCTTGGCCCACGAGCTGGGGGCGCTCCCCCGTGAGCCCTTCATGGCCCTTTCCTTCCTCGCCCTCCCGGTCATCCCCCGGCTCAAGCTCACCGACCGGGGACTGGTGGACGTGGGGCAGTTCAAGCTGGTGGACATCTTCGTCGACTAACTGCAACAGATTGCCACAAAGGCGCCAAGGCACGAAGGAACACGAAAGAATATTTTTAAGCGCGCGCTGCCTGCATCCGTCGGTACGATAGCCAGATCCTTGGTGTTTCTTCGTGTCTTGGTGTCTTGGTGGCGAAATTGGCCAGGGAGCCGGAAGGCTCCGGAGGAGAAGAGAATGAAGAAATACAAGATCGTCCTCGGCGAGCGGGAGATCCCGCAGGCCTGGTACAACATCCAGCCCGACCTGCCCGCGCCCCTCTCGCCCCCCATCCACCCCGGGACGGGGAAGCCCGTCGGCCCGCAGGACCTCGCGCCGATCTTCCCGATGGAGCTGATCAAGCAGGAGGTCTCCCAGGAGAAATGGATCGAGATCCCCGACGAGGTGATGCGGGTCTACAAGCTCTGGCGCCCCAGCCCCCTCCACCGGGCCTTCAACCTGGAGAAGGAACTCAAGACCCCGGCCCGGATCTACTTCAAGAACGAGTCGGTCTCTCCCGCCGGATCACACAAGCCCAACACCGCCGTCGCCCAGGCCTACTACAATAAGAAGGAGGGGGTGAAGCGGCTGGTGACCGAGACCGGGGCCGGCCAGTGGGGGTCGGCGCTGGCCTTCGCCACCTGCCTCCTGGGCGGGATGGAGTGCACGGTCTACATGGTCAAGGTGTCCTACCAGCAGAAGCCCTACCGCAAGTCGATGATGCGGACCTGGAAGGCGACGGTGCACCCCTCGCCTTCCCCCCTCACCAACGCCGGCCGGCAGATGCTGGAGGCCGACCCGAACTGCCCGGGGTCGCTGGGGCTCGCCATCTCCGAGGCGGTGGAGGACGCGGCCACCCATGACGATGCCAAATACTCGCTGGGTTCGGTCCTGAACCACGTCCTCCTCCACCAGACCGTGATCGGCTTGGAGCTCCAGAAGCAGCTCGATCTCGCCGGGGAGAAGCCGGACGTCATCACGGGTTGCGTGGGCGGGGGTTCCAACTTTGCCGGCTTGGTCTTCCCCTTCGTCCCCGAGAAGCTTAAAGGGGGTAAGGTCGAGCTGATCGGGGTGGAGCCCGCCTCCTGTCCCACGCTCACCCGCGGGCCCTTCCGCTACGACTTCGGCGACGTGGCCAAGATGACGCCGCTGCTCAAGATGTACACCCTCGGCCACTCCTTCATCCCCCCCTCGATCCACGCCGGCGGGCTGCGCTACCACGGCGCCGCGCCGCTCTTGAGCCTGCTCGTGAATAAGGAGGTCGTGAGCGCCCGCTCCTACTTCCAGAACGAGGTCTTCGAGGCCGCCGTCCTCTTCGCCCGGACCGAGGGGATCCTCCCCGCGCCGGAGACGGCCCACGCCATCAAGTGCGGGATCGAGGAGGCGAAGAAGTGCCGCGCCACCAAGGAGGAGAAGTGCATCGTGATCGGCTTCTCCGGCCACGGCCACTTCGACCTTGCCGCCTACGAGGCCTACCTCGACGACAAGCTCGAGGATTACGCCTACCCCCAGCACATGATCGAAGACGCGCTCAAGGAAGTGCCGGCGATCCAGGAGTAGGGAAGGCAGATAAACCCCAGGTTCCATGATCAATGCTCAAGGGTTCAAGCGAAGCCTTGAGCCTGGAACCCTCGATCCTGGAACCCTTGAGCATTGAACCGTAACCCGAAAGACAGTGATCAGTGATCAGTTGTCAGTGATCAGTGATCAGTGACCTGTAATCAGTGAAGGAGTTACTTTCCGGCAACGAGGCGGTGGCCCGGGGGGCCTGGGCGGCGGGCGCGGCGCTGGGGACAGGCTACCCCGGGACGCCCTCCTCCGAGATCCTGGAAACGCTCGCTCTCCTCCCCGGGGCGAATGCCCAGTGGTGCGCCAACGAGAAGGTGGCGCTCGAGGTGGCCTCGGGGGCGGCCTGGACCGGGGCCCGCGCGCTCGTCACGATGAAGCACGTGGGCCTGAACGTCGCCGCCGACCCCCTCTTCACGCTCGCCTACACCGGAGTCCGCGGCGGCCTGGTCGTCGCCGTGGCCGACGACCCCGGCCTCCAGTCCTCCCAGAACGAGCAGGACTCCCGCCACTACGGCCGCGCCGCCAAGCTCCCCGTCCTCGAGCCCTCCGACAGCCAGGAGGCCTACGAGTTCACCCTCCTCGCCTTCCGCCTCTCCGAGGAGTTCGACCTCCCGGTGATCCTCCGCCTGACCACGCGGGTCTCCCACTCCCGCTGCCCGGTGCAAGCGGAAGGGAAGCGGGCGGCGGCGAAGGCCCCCGCGCTCGTCAAGGACGCTCCCAAGCAGGTGATGATCCCGGCCTACGCCCGCCGGCGCCACGTCCTCCTGGAGGAGAAATTGCGCCAGCTCGCCCGCCGCGCCGAGACCCTGCCGATCAACCGGGCGGAGAAGGGGAAGGGGGCGCTCGGGATCATCACGTCGGGCATTTCCTATCAGTATTGCCGGGAGGCGGCGCCCTCCGCTTCTTTTCTGAAGCTGGGGATGGTCTATCCTCTGCCGCGGAACAAGATCAAAAATTTTGCGCGCGGTTCGCGCAAAATTTTTGTGGTGGAGGAGCTCGACCCCTTCCTGGAGACCGAGATCAAGAGCTTCGGCCTCCCGGTCCGGGGGAAGCGGGAGGAATACGGCCTCGGCGAGCTCAACCCGGAGCGCGTCCGCGATCTCCTCGCCAACCGCCCCGAGCGTCCGCCGCCCCCCTCCCATCTCCCCCCCCGCCCGCCGATGCTCTGCCCGGGCTGCCCTCACCGCGCCGTCTTCGCCGTCCTGAAAAAGCTCAAGCTCTTCGTGACCGGCGACATCGGCTGCTACACTTTGGGGACGCTCCCCCCGCTTTCCGCCCTCGACACCTGCCTCTGCATGGGGGCGGGGATCGGCCAGTCGGAGGGGATGCGCCGGGTTCTTTTGCCCGCGGCCGCCCGGAAGGTGGTCGCGGTGATCGGCGACTCCACCTTCATCCACTCCGGGATCACGGGCCTCGTCGACCTCGTCTACAATGGAAACGGCGGCGTGGTGATCATACTCGACAACCTGACCACGGCGATGACCGGCCTGCAGGGCCACCCCGGGACGGGGACCGGCCTCCACGGGCGGCCGGCCCGCCAGGTCCGGCTCTGCGAGATCTGCCGCGGCGCGGGGGTGAACCGGGTCAAGATCATCGACTCCTACGACCTCCCGGCGCTGGAGGCCTACCTCCGGGAGTCGCTCCCGCTCGACGAGACCTCGGTCCTGATCGCCCGCGCCCCCTGCCTCCTCCTCCGCCGCCATGAGAAAAAGCCGGCCCACCGGGTGAAGCACGACCTCTGCCGCTCCTGCACGCTCTGCCTCCAGATCGCCTGCCCGGCGCTCGTCCCCTCGCCCGAGGGGCGGCCTTCGATCACGGCCGCCCTCTGCTCGGGCTGCGGGGCCTGCGCCCATGTCTGCCCCGCGGGGGCGATCGGGGCGGGGGCGGATTAGGGTTACTATAAAAGTTACTAAGGGTTACGAGAAAGGTTACTAGAGGTTGCGACGGCCCCACCGTCAACTGTCAACCAACCCTCGTGAGCTCCAAATTCCAAACTCCAAACTCTAAACTCCAATCAGTGGCCAGCGTCGTCTTCGCCGGCGTGGGCGGACAGGGTGTCATCCTCGCCGCCCGCCTCCTCTCCTCCGCCGCTCTGCGGGCCGGGCTCGACGTGAAGTCGAGCGAGGTCCACGGGATGGCCCAGCGCGGTGGGTCGGTCACGGCCCAGGTCCGCTTCGGGCGGCGGGTCTTCTCGCCGCTCGTCCCCGCGGGCGGGGCGGACTACCTCGCCGCCCTGGAGGAGCTGGAGGCCCTGCGCTCCGCCCCCGTCCTCTCTCCGCGGGGGACGGTGATCCTCGTCCGCCGGCGGATCCCCCCGGCGACCGTCCTCTCCGGGGCGGCGCGCTACCCGGAGAACGCCGCCGAGACGCTGCGCCTCTTGGGGCTCCGGGTGATCGAGGTGGAGCCGAAGGCGATCGCGGCGGCCGCCGGAGACGAGGCCTTCGCCAACGTCTTCGCCCTGGGCGCCCTCTCCAGTCTTCTCGATTTCCCGGGAGGGATCTGGGAGGAGACGCTAGCCGCCGCGCTGCCCGAGCGGAAGCGGGAGGAGAACCTCGCCGCCTTCGCCGCCGGGGCGGCCCTGGCTCAAAAATAACCGCGAATCTCGGGGAAATCTTCGCTAATCCGGCCGTCGTCTGGACCGCATTTCCTGATCCATCCCAACAATCCGCGCCCTGCATTCGCCGCTCCGCCGGTTTTGATTCGTGAAGATTCGCGCGATTCGTGGTTAAATATTTTTGTCCCGGTGTGTCTTCGTGGCATAATCGGCTGGTCTAATCGCGAGGAGGATCATGATCTGGAACGAAAAGTTCGAATGCCTGCCCCCCGATCGGCTCGCCGCGCTCCAGCTCGAGCGCCTGCAAGCGCTGATCGCCTACGTCCTCAAGAAATCCCCCGTCTATCCCGCCAAGTTCAAGGAGGCGAAGGTCGCCGCGGGGGACGTGAAGTCCCTCGCCGACATCAAGCGCCTCCCCTTCACCCGCAAGACCGACCTCCGCGACACCTACCCCTTCGGGATGTTCTGCGTTCCCGCCCGGGAGGTGGCGGAGATCCACGCCTCCTCCGGAACCACCGGCAACCCCACCGTGGTCGGCTACACCCGCAGCGATCTCAAGCTCTGGGGGGAAGTGATGGCGCGCACCCTCTGCGTCGCGGGGGTGGTCAAGGGGGACATCGTCCAGAACGCCTACGGCTACGGCCTCTTCACCGGGGGGCTGGGGTTTCACTACGGCGCGCTGGAGATGGGCATCCCCGTCCTCCCCATGTCCTCGGGGGTCTCCAAGCGCCAGCTCAAGCTGATGCATGACTTCAAGACCACCGTTCTCGCCTGCACGCCCAGTTATGTTCTCTACCTGGGCGAAGAGGCGAAGGAGGAGGGCTACAACCCGAAGGACTCGCCCGTCCGGATCGGGATCCTGGGGGCGGAGCCCTGGAGCGAGAACATGCGCCGGGAGATCGAGTCGATCTGGGGGATGCAGGCGCTCGACGTCTACGGCATGTCCGAGATCATCGGCCCCGGCGTGGCCCAGGAGTGCGGCGAGAAGAACGGGCTTCACATCTACAGCGACGTCTTCTTCCCCGAGGTGATCGACCCCAGGACCGGGGAGGAGGTCGGGGAAGGGAAGGACGGGGAGCTCGTCATCACTACCCTGACCAAGGAGGCCCTCCCCCTGGTCCGCTACCGGACCGGCGACATCGTCTCCATCGACCGCTCCCCCTGCCGCTGCGGGCGGACCTCCCCCCGGATCAGCAAGATCAAGGGGCGGACCGACGACATGCTGATCATCCGGGGGATCAACGTCTTCCCCTCCCAGATCGAGGCGGTCCTCCTCCAGGTGGAGGGGACGAGCCCGCACTACCTCCTGGTGGTCGACCGGGTCAAGGGGCTGGACACCCTGGAGGTCCAGGTCGAGGTCTCCCCGAAGGCCTTCTCCGACGAGGTTCGGAAGATGCAGGAGCTCAAGGACAGGATCCGCCACGAGATCCAGGGCGTCCTCGGGATCGTCGTTGAGGTCAAACTGGTCGAGCCGAAGACGATCGAGCGCAGCCAGGGGAAGGCGAAGCGGGTGATCGACAGAAGAAAAATATAGGGTGGAGTAATGGAGTAGTGGAGCGATGGAGTATTGGGATGTAGTCCATATTTTTCAGTACTCCAACACTCCAATACTCCAGTACTCCCTTCCCTCGGGGGGCACCAGACTATGAACGTGACACAGCTCTCGATTTTTCTGGAGAACCGCTCCGGACGACTCGCCGAGGTGACCGAGATCCTGGGCCGGAACACGATCAACATCCGAGCTCTCTCGCTCGCCGACACCTCGGACTTCGGCATCCTCCGGGTGATCGTCAACGATCCGGACAAGGCCGCCGGGATCCTCAAGAGCGAGGGTTTCACCGTTTCCGAGACCGAGGTGATGGCGGTCGAGGTCGAGGACCGCCCCGGGGGGCTCGCCGGGGTGCTGAAGATCCTCTCCACCGAGTCGATCAACGTGGAGTACATGTACGCCTTCCTGGAGAAGCGGACCGAGAACGCCCTGATCATCTTCCGGATCGAGGAGATCGGGCGGACGGAGGCGATCCTCCGGAAGCACGGGATCAGGCTTCTGTCGGGGAAGGACCTCTATAACCTATAAGGCAAAAGTAAAAAGGCAAAAGTAAAAGCTGCAAGGCGCAAGCGAAACGGGCTGGAGGCATGAGGTTTGGGGCAGGACGCAACATACCTCATAACTCATGCCTCAGGCCGATGATGAAGGAGGGATGGGTATGAAGAAATTGCTGGTCGCCGCGGCCACGGTCGTCGCGGTCCTCGCCCTGGCCGGGGGGCTTTTCGCCCAAGACGCGGCCCAACCCGCCGCCGAGAAGCTCGAGCCCTACAAGGTGGGGGCGATCTTCGCCATCACCGGGGGCGCCTCCTGGCTCGGCGAGCCGGAGCGGAACACCGCGGTCATGATCACCGAGTCGATCAACGCCGCCGGCGGGATCAACGGGCACCCCCTGGAGCTCATCGTCGAGGACACGGTGGGCGACGAGGCCAAGACCGTGACCGCGGTCAAGAAGCTGATCGAGAAGGACCAGGTGGTCGCCATCATCGGCCCCTCCCGCTCCGGGACCTCGATGGCCGTCGTCCCGATTATGGAGGAGGCGAAGGTGCCGCTCATCTCCTGCGCCGCCGCCGAGGCGATCGTGGTCGGCGAGAACGGGAAGCAGCGCCCCTGGATCTTCAAGACCCCCCAGAAGGACTCCGACGCCGCCCGCCGGATCCTCGGCCACATGAAGGGGAAGGGGATCACGAAGATCGCCATCATCACCAGCACCGAGGGGTTCGGGGCGGAGGGGCGCAAGCAGCTTCTGAAGCTCGCCCCGGAGTACGGGATCGAGATCATCGCCGACGAGACCTACGGGCCCAAGGACACCGACATGACGGCCCAGCTCACCAAGATCAAGGCCAGCCCCGCCCAGGCCCTGGTCAACTGGACCATCGTGCAGTCCGCCCAGTCGATCATCTGCAAGAACATCAAGCAGCTCAACCTCGCCATCCCCTTCTACCAGAGCCATGGCTTCGGCAACATCAAGTATGTCCGGGCGGCGGGGGCGGCGGCCGAGGGGATCATCTTCCCCTGCGGCCGGCTGCTCGCGGTGGAGAGCCTCCCCGACGACCACCCCCAGAAGAAGGTCCTGGCCGCCTACAAGGACGCCTACGAGAAGAAGTTCCAGGACGACGTCAGCACCTTCGGCGGCCACGCCTACGACGCCCTCTGGCTGGTGATCGACGCCCTCCGCCAGGCCGGCCCGGACCGGGCGAAGGTCCGAGAGGCGATCGAGAACACCAAGGAGTTCATCGGGACCGGCGGGGTCTTCCACTTCTCGCCCGACGATCACAACGGGCTGGCCGCCGACGCCTTCGAGATGCTCACCGTCAAGGACGGCAAGTTCGTGGTCCTGAAGGATTAGGCTCTTTGCCCTTCGGCAGCGCGCCGCAGCCCCATCCCCCCGCTCAGTTGGGGGGGATGGGGCTGTCTTTATAGAAGAGGGGGATATATATAAAAAATAGGGTTCTCTTCCGTTTTGTGTGGGTTATTTCACGGGGAGCGGCAGCCTGCTCTGAGCTGGTCGAACGGTCTCGCCGCGATCCGGCCCTCGCCGGGCTTGTGGGAGCGCCGTCCCCGGCGCGATCCGAGCTGGCCTGGCATCGCGCCCAGAGGGCGCTCCCACAAACTCGCTTATGATCGCGCTTGCCCTCGCCGGGCCTGTGGGAGCCCCGATCGAAGCGAAGACTCGATCGGGGCGATCCGAGCCAGCCCGGCTCGGGGCAAGAATGCCCCTCCCACACAATTCGGCGTCGACCGCCAATTTGCCCACACGAAACGGAGGAGAACCGAAAATAGTCATTGCCGCGAATCCAACTTGTATATCTAAAGGCAGGGTTTTATATTGCATGATCTGGGACGATACCCCGGGAAACCTCCGAGAGACGAGATAATCAGTCCATGGGCACCCAGATCGCGCAGTTCCTGGCCAGTGGGATCTCGCTTGGCGCCATCTACGCCCTGGTGGCGGTGGGTTTCACCATCATCTACAACGCGACCGGGGTGATCAACTTCGCCCAGGGGGAGTTCGTCATGCTCGGCGGCCTCTTCGCCGCCACCGCCACCGCCGCCGGTCTCCCCCTCCCGCTCGCCATCCTCCTGGCCGTGCTCGCGGTGACGGCGGTCGGGATCCTCTTCGAGCGCGCCGTGATCCACCCCCTCCGCCGGGCCTCGGTGCTGGCCATGATCATCGCCACCATCGCCGGGTCGATCCTCCTCAAGGGGATCGCCATGTTCGTCTGGGGCAAGGAGACCTACTTCCTGCCCTCCTTCTCCGGCGACGCCGCGATCTCCTTCCTGGGGGCGGCGATCCTCCCCCAATCGCTCTGGATCGTCGGGATCACCGCCGTGGTGGTGGCGGGCCTCTCCCTCTTCTTCCACCGCGCCCTCCTGGGCAAGGCGATGCGGGCGGTCGCCGCCAACCGCTCCGCGGCCCGCCTGGTCGGGATCAAGACCGGGAACATCATCCTCCTCGCCTTCGCCCTCTCGGCGGCGATCGGCGCGGTCGGCGGGGTGATCATCACGCCGATCGCGCTCATGGACTACGACCGGGGCTCGATGCTCGCCCTCAAGGGCTTCGCGGCGGCGGTCCTGGGCGGGATGGGGTCCTTTCCGGGGGCGGTGGCGGCCGGGATCATCCTGGGGGTCCTGGAGTCGCTGGGGGCGGGGCTCCTCTCCTCCCACTACAAGGACGCGATCGCCCTGGTCATCCTGCTCATGATGCTCTTCCTCCGCCCGGCGGGGATACTCGGGTCGAAAGAAGCCAGCAAACTGAAGGAATTTTAAATTTGAGATTAAAATTTCAGATTTCAGATAAAGATAACCAAACCTCAAACCACAACTCACAAAAAACAACTTACAAACAAATTACAAAACCCAATATACAAACCTCGCTGCGAAGCCGTTTTTGTGATTTGTATTTTTTGTTTTTGCTTGGGATTTGTTGTTTGTGATTTGGAGTTGTTGATCTGAAGTTCGGCGATAACGATGAAATCCAATTATCTCGCGCTGCTCGCCCTCGCCCTGGCGATGGCCCTCCTCCCCTTCGCCCTGAGCAGCTCCTACTACCTCAGCATCCTGGTCTTCGTCGCCCTGCACGGCCTGATCGCGACGGGCTTGAGCCTCCTCATGGGCTACGCCGGCCAGATCTCGCTCGGCCACGCCGCCTTCTACGGCCTGGGCGCCTACGCCTCCGGCCTCCTCACCACCCGCGCCCACCTCCCCCCGGTCCCCGCCGCCTTCCTCGCCTGCCTCTTCACCTCCGCCGTCGCCTTCCTCCTCGGCGTCCCCGCGCTCCGCCTCCGCGGCCACTACCTCGCCATGGCCACGCTGGGGTTCGGCGAGATCGTCTACGTGGTGATGAACGCCTGGACCGGACTCACCGGCGGCCCCTCCGGTCTCGGCAGCATCCCCCGGCTGCGCCTCGGCGGCTTCGTCTTCGACACCGATCTCAAGTTCTACTACCTCTCCTGGGCGGTCCTCCTCGCCGCCCTCCTCGCCTCCCTTCACCTGATCCATTCCCGGGTCGGCCGGGCGTTAAGGGCGATCCACTCCAGCGAGACCGCCGCCGCCTGCCTGGGGATCGAGATCGCCCGCTACAAGGTCGCCGTCTTCGTCCTCTCCGCCGCCTGCGCGTCCGTCGCCGGCTCCCTCTACGCCCATTTTGTCACCTTCGTCAGCCCGGAGTCGTTCGGGATCCCCTGCTCGATCCTCGTCGTCACCATGACCGTGCTCGGGGGGAGGATGAGCGTCTGGGGGGCGGCGCTGGGCGCGGCCATCCTCACCCTTCTGCCCGAGACGCTGCGGGCGATCAAGGACTACGACATCCTCGCCTACGGGGCGATCCTCCTTCTGGCGACGGTCTTCCTCCCCCAGGGGATCTTCGGAGCGCTCGCCGCCCTCTTCCGCCGCCGCGCCCGCCCGGCCTGAACGGACCATGGACCCTCTCCTCGAGATCGTCGGACTAAAGAAGAGCTTCGGCGGCTTATCCGCGGTCGGCGGCGTCTCCTTCGCGCTCGCCCCCGGCCGGATCAAGTCGGTGATCGGGCCCAACGGAGCGGGCAAGACCACGCTCTTCAACCTCCTCTCCGGCGTCTTCCCGCCCGATCGGGGCCGGATCGTCTTCGGAGGGAAAGAGATCACGGGGCTCCCTCCCCACGCCATCGCCCGGCTGGGGATGTCCCGCACCTTCCAGATCACCCAGGTCTTCAAGGAGATGACCGTGGCCGAGAACGTGATGACCGGAGGCCACCGCCTCGGCCGGACCGGCTTCCTCTCCGCCGCCTTCCGCCTCCCCGGGGTGCGGCGGGAGGAGGCGGAGTCGGCGGAGCGCGCGCTCGGCCTCCTGAAGGAGGTCGGACTCGAGGGCAAGGCCGGCTCTCCGGGGGGCTCGCTCCCGCTCGGCCAGCAGCGGCTCCTGGAGATCGCCCGGGCGCTGGCCTCCTCGCCCCGCCTCCTTCTCCTCGACGAGCCGGGGTCCGGGCTTTCCCGCCGGGAGCGGCAGGAGCTGGTCCGCCTGATCTACCGGATCCGCGACTCCGGCGTCACCGTCCTTTTGGTCGAGCACGACATGAACCTGGTCATGGACATCTCCGACGAGGTGGCGGTCCTCGACTACGGGCGGAAGATCGCCGAGGGGCCGCCCCGCCAGGTCCGGAACGATCCCGCCGTGATCGCCGCCTACCTGGGCGAGGAGGCGGCGGAGGAGGCGTCATGCTCCGGGTAAGAAACCTCTCCGCCTGGTACGGCCAGGCCCTGGCCCTGAAGGGGGTGACGCTCCACGTCAACCCCGGCGAGATCGTGGCCCTGATCGGGGGGAACGGGGCGGGGAAGTCCACCCTCCTCGCCTCGGTGTCCGGCGCCCATCCCTCCCGGTCCGGGGAGATCCTCTTCGAGGGGCGGGCGATCGCGGCCCTCCCGGCGGAGGCGGTGGTGGCCCGCGGCCTCTCGCTCGTCCCGGAGGGGCGGCAGATCTTCGCCCCCCTCTCCGTCCTCGACAACCTTCTCCTGGGGGGCTTCCTCCGCTACCGCGGGCGGGGGCGGAGGGCTTTCCCGAACGACCTGAAGCGGATCTGGGAGGTCTTCCCGGTCCTCGAGGAGAGGCGGCACCAGCTCGCCGGGACCCTCTCCGGGGGCGAACAGCAGATGCTCTCGATCGGCCGGGCCCTGATGGCCCGGCACCCGCGCGGGGTAACCTCCTCGGGGGGGAAAGGTATTTTTATCCGTCGCGGCGGTCAGCTCATGCTGCGCCCCCGCCTCCTCCTCCTCGACGAGCCCTCGCTCGGGCTGGCCCCGCGCAAGGTGGCGGAGATCTTCCGGGTCATCGCCGGCCTGGCCGGGAAGGGGACCACCATCCTCCTGGTCGAGCAGAACGCCCGGGCCGCTTTCGCCATCGCCTCCCGGGCCTACCTGATCGAGACCGGGCGGATCGTGATGGAGGGGGCGATCCCGGATTTCACCGGCAACCCCGAGGTGCAGCGGTCGTACCTGGGGAGGGGATACAAGGAGATCTGGGAATGATCCCAGATCTCCCATCTCAGATCTCAAATCTCAAATCTCAAATTTCAAATCTGATCTCAGATCTCAGATCTCAGATCTCAAATTTCAAATCAGATCTCAGATCTCAGATCTCAAATCTCAAATCTCGAATTTCAAATCTCAAGGTGAGTCGGCGCTTGAGCCGATTCGCCACCTTCAGGCCCAGGGACGCGATATGACGATCTGGAATCCTCGTTTCGAGAAGCTCGCCCGGGAGGAGCTGGAGCAGCTCCAGTTGGAGCGCCTCCAGTCCACCCTGAACCGGGCGAACCTTCACGTCGCCTACTACCAGAAGGTCTTCGACCGGGAAGGGATCGTCCCCGAGGCGGTGGCCAACCTCGCCGATCTCCAGAAGATCCCCTTCACCGACCGCTCCACCCTCCGCGCGGCCTACCCCTACGACATGTTCGCCGTCCCCCTGCGGGACGTGGTCCGGCTCCAGACCTCGGCCGGGACGACGGGCGAGCCGATCGTGGTCGGCTACACCCGCAACGACATCGCCCACTGGACGGAGCTGACGGCGCGCCTCCTCGCCGCCGCCGGTGTCGGCGCCGAGGACGTGATCCAGATCGCCTTCGACTACGGCCTCTTCCCGGGCGCGCTCGGGATGCACCACGGGGCGCGGGCGATCGGGGCGGCGGTGATCCCGGTCTCGGCGATCGGGGTCGAGCAGCAGATCCGCCTCCTCAAGGACTGCCGCTCCACGGTCCTCGTCGCCCCCCCCAGTTACGCCCGCCGGGTGGGCGCGGCGCTCGCGGAGGCGAAGATCGACCCCGCCGACCTGCGCCTCCGGGTGGGCGTCTTCGGCGCCGAACCCTGGCCGGAAAGCCTCCGGCTCCTCCTGGAGGGAAGCCTGAACCTCAAGGCCTTCGATTTTTACGGGCTCTCCGAGATCTTCAACCCCGGCGTGGCCGGCGAATGCGAAGCCCGTAACGGCCTGCACATCTTCGAGGATCACTTCATCCCCGAGGTCATCGATCCCCAGACCGCCCGGCCCCTCCCGCCTGGAGAGGAGGGGGAGCTCGTCCTTACCTCGCTGACCAAGGAGGCCTTCCCCCTGGTCCGCTACCGGACCGGCGACATCACCTCCCTCCTCGGCGGCCCCTGCCCCTGCGGGCGGACGCTTCTCCGGATGGCCCGGGTGAAGGGGCGGACGGACGACCTAGTCTCCGTCCAGGGGGTCAGCGTCTTCCCCTCCCAGGTCGAGCAGATCCTGGCCCGGATCGAGGGGTGCGCTCCCCACTTCCAGATCCGGGTCGGGAACGAGGAGGGGAAGGAGGCGGTGGAGCTCCGGGTCGAGATCTCCCCCGCCGTCTTCTTCGACGAGATGCGGCGGCTCCAGGCGCTCCGGCAGACGATCGCCGGGGAGGTCCTGCGCGAGCTGGGGCTCACGGTCACGGTGAAGCTCGTCGAGCCCCGGTCCCTGCAAGGGGGCGCGGGGAAGTCCCCGCGCGTGATCGACTCCCGGAAGGGGGGAGGGGACGGTTTTGGTTAGGATTGCTTCGCCCCCTTCGCTCCGCTTCGGGTCCTCGCGATGGCATGCCCAAATTATTCTGGACTGAATTGCCCAACCGTACCCTATACTCAGGCGATGCCAAGAAACCCCGTTAGATACTGGGACGAGGAGATCGAGACGCTGGACCGCCGGTCCCTGGAGCGGCTCCAGACCGAGCGGATTCAAGCCACGCTGCAGCGGGCCTCCCGCTCCGATCTCTACCGGGGGCTCTTCGCCGGGCGGAGGATCCGCCCGGACCGGATCCGCTCCCCGGCCGATCTCCGCTCGCTCCCCTTCACCACCAAGGACGACCTCCGCCGGGCCTATCCCCGGGGAATGCTGGCGGTCGACCAGCGCCGGGTGGTCCGGATGCACGCCTCCTCGGGGACCACCGGGCAGTCCACCGTCATCTATCACACCGCCCGGGACATCCGGCACTGGACGGAGCTGGTCGCCCGGTCCCTCGTCATGTCCGGAGCGACGGAGGCCGATGTCTTCCAGAACATGATGAGCTACGGCCTCTTCACGGGGGGGCTCGGGCTCCACTACGGGGCCGAGCGGATGGGGATGATGGTCATCCCGGCCGGGGGCGGCAATACCTCCCGCCAGATCCAGCTGATGCGCGATTTCGCGACCACGATCATCCACATCACGCCGAGCTACGCCCTCCACGTCGCCGATGTGATCGCCGACCAGGGGCTCACCCCGGACGACTTCAAGCTCCGCCGGCTCGTCTTCGGCGCCGAGCCCTACTCGGAGGCGACCCGCTCCAAGCTGGAAAGGTGCTTCCGGGTGACCGCCTACAACTGCTACGGACTTTCCGAGATGAACGGACCGGGGGTGGCCTTCGAGTGCCGCCAGAGCGAGGGGATGCATGTCTGGGAGGACAACTTCGTGGTGGAGATCATCGATCCCGCGACCGGCGAGCCCCTCCCGCCAGGGAGGAAGGGCGAGGTGGTCTTCACCACGCTCAACCGGGAGGCGACGCCGCTCATCCGCTACCGGACCCGCGACCTGGCCCAGATCATCGAGGAGCCCGACTGCCCCTGCGGGCGGCGGATGCGCCGCCTCTCCCGGATCCTGGGGCGGACCGACGACATGCTGATCATCCGGGGGGTGAACGTTTTCCCCAGCCAGATCGAGCACGTCCTGATGAAGATCCCGGAGGTGGGCTCCAACTTCCAGATCCTGCTCGATCGGGTGGAGAGCCTCGACCGGATGACCGTCCGGGTGGAGATCTGCGGAAAAATGTTCCGGGGCGGCGTCTCCGAGCTCCGGGCCCTCAAGGGCGCGATCCAGCATTCCCTCCGGGAGGAGATCCTGGTCTCGTCCGACGTGGAGCTCCTGGAGCCGGGGACTCTTCCGCCCAGCACCGGGAAGGCGAAAAGGGTAATCGACAATCGCGCGATCTGAGCCTTTCCCCCGCCTGGGCAATGGCTCGGATTTCGCGAAAGATATTGACGCGCAAGGGGTTTTATCTATAATGGCCGACGGATAGTCGAGGAGGGAGAGTCCGGTGCCTCACCAAGTCGCGGTCTTTGTCGAGAACAAGCCGGGGAAGCTGGAAAAGATCACCGGAGTTCTCTCCGCCCGCCGGATCAACCTCCGCGCCATCACTATCGCCGACAACGGCGGCTTCGGGGTGGTGAAACTCCTGGCCGACGACCCCGAGGGGGCCCGGGCCGCCCTGACCGCGGCCGGCCTGGCCGCGGCCCTCAAGGAAGTGGTCGCGATCGTCGTTCCCGACCGCCCGGGCGCCCTGCACGCGCTCTCCTCCATGCTCAACCGCCACCGGATCAACGTCGAGGACGCCTACGGCTTCGTCCTGGCCAGCGGGAAGAAGGCGGTCTTCGTCATCGAGGTGAAGGATCCGGGGAAGGCGGCAGCCCTGCTGAAACGGGAAGGCTTGTCCCTGCTCGCCGACAAGGATTTGTATGCCCTTTAAATTCCGCCGCGCGGCGGAATTTAAGTTCAGATAGATGATCAACGAATGGTCGCAAGACCAAGGAGGAGCGTGATGAAGAAAGCGTCGCTGGTGATCGCCGCGGCCCTGCTCGCCCTGCCGCTCACGGCCCGGGCGGGAGTTCTTGAGGACGCGGTCGGCGGCCCGGAGTGGCTGAAGTATGGTTTCGACGAGCGGTTGCGCCAGGAGGATGTCTTCTACTCCCCCCGGGGCGCGGTCACGAACACCGACTTCGTCTACAACCGCATGCGCACCCGCCTCTTCGCCGGCCTGACCCCGGTCAAGGAGGTCGAGGCCTACCTGCGCTTCACCAACGAATACCGCTACTATTGGGAACCGCGGCACAACGTCCACGTCCTGCGCGACGAGGTCATCCTCGACAACGGCTATCTCGCGATCGTTAAGCCCGCCGACCTTCCCGTCTCGGCCAAGCTCGGCCGCCAGGACCTGGCGTACGGCGAGGGCTTCCTCATCCTCGACGGCGGCCCCAACGACGGATCCCGGACCTCCTACAGCGACGGGGGCAAGTTCACCCTGGAGGCGGCGGACAGCATCTTCGACGCGCTCATCTTCTACAACAAGGGGACCCAGCCCTTCGCCATCGACGAGGCCAAGGATTTCCGGATGGACGACCAGGAGGTCGGCCTCTACGGCCTCTACGCCACCAACGCCACCCTCCTCGAGAAGCAGAAGATCGAGGCCTACTACCTCTACAAGAACGGGAAGAAGAGCGTGCTAACCGCCGCCGGGACGCCCAAGTTCCCGGATAACGAGATCCACATCCTGGGCGCCCGCCTCTCCGGCGACCTCACCGACGAGCTCAACTACGCGGGCGAGGCGGCGGTCCAGCTCGGCGAGTGGGGCGAAGAGGACCAGCGGGCCTTCGGCGGCTACCTCTGGGGAACCTACAAGGTCCCGGGCTGCCCCCTGAAGAGCGCCCTCACCTTAGGCTACACCTACCTCTCGGGCGACGACCCCGACACCGACCGCCACGAGGGCTGGGACCCGATCCTCTCCCGCTGGCCGAAGTGGAGCGAGCTCGTCCTCTACACCCTCATCCCGGAGGACGGGGTGGGCTACTGGACGAACCTCCAGATCCTGAAGCTGGGCTACGGGATGCAGCCGGTCGAGAAGCTCGCCATCAACTTCAACCTCCAGTGGTGGTTCGCCGAGGAGAACCCCTTCCTGGCCGCCAACCCGGACTTCTTCTCGGACGGGAAGACCCGCGGCCTCAACCCGCAGGCCAACATCAAGTACAAGTTCACCGACTGGCTCGCCAGCGCGGTGATCTTCGAGGCCTTCCAGCCGGGGTCCTACTACGAGGACGAGGTGGCCACCCAGTTCTTCTCGCGCTGGGAGTTCATGGTCACTTTCTGATTCCGGAACTGGAATCAGAAAGTGAGGGAAAAAGCCGGGCGGGCCCCTTCAGGGCCCGCCCGGTTTTTTGCTGCCCGGCCTGTAGGCCGGTTCTATGAACCGGCGGCCGGGCCCGTCGCGCCCGATCATAGATCGGGCCTACAGAAGCGGCCGGGCCGCGGCCGGGCCCGTCGCGCCCGATCATAGATCGGGCCTACAGAAGCGGCCGGGCCTGTCGCGCCCGATCATACCTGCCCCGACAGCCGCTTTCCCTTTTTAAACATTTTGTCGGGGGATCGGGCCAACCGCGGCGTCCCGGCGGATTTGGCTGTTATTTCTGCCTCGCGGGAAATATAATTTCCAACATAGGAAAATAAACTCTTCCCGCCGGCGTCGGCGGGCGGGGTGAAAAAAGAAGGAGGCAAGGATGAAACAGATGGCTGCGGCACTGGTCGCGGCGGCGCTCTTGGCGCCGCTACCCCTCTTCGCCCAGTCCTCCGCGATCCTGGGAACGGAGGACTACTTCGCCGGGGCGCTCCCCCCTCCGGGCTTCCACTTCATCGACTACCTCGCCTACTACACCGCCGACGAGCTCAAGGACTACGACGGGAAGAAGGTCCCCCTCGACTTCGAGCTCGACGTGCTGGCCGACGTCTTGAGGCCGATCTTCGTCTCCGACATCGAGGTCCTCGGGGCTTCCCTGGCCTGGCACGCGGTGATCCCGGTCGTCTACCAAGCGACGAAGGTGAAGGATTTCGGGGCGAGCGACTACCAGTTCGGTCTGGGAGACATGTACTTCTCCCCCTTCCTCCTCGGCTGGCACTCCGAGCTTTTCCACTGCGTGGCCGGTCTCGACATCATCGCCCCCACCGGCCAGTACGACCGGGAGGACTTCGCCTCCATCGGGAACAACCACTGGACCTTCGAGCCGGCGGTCGCGGTCTCCCTGATCCATCCCGACGGGTTCGACGTCGACCTGAAGCTGATGTACGACATCCACACCAAGAACACGGACGACGACGACGGCTCCGGGGGGAAGCAGGACTACCTGTGCGGTCAGCAGTTCCACCTGGACTACAACGCCGGCTTGGCCGTTCTCGACCAACTCCGCCTGGGCGTTTGCGGCTACTACCTGATCGGACTTCAGGACGACGAGATCGACGGCGAGAAGGTCGAGGACTCCAAGGAGCAGGTCTTCGCGGTCGGCCCCTCGGCCCTCCTCGGCCTCTCCCCCGCGTTCAGCCTCACGGCCAAGGCCCAGTTCGAGACCTACGCCGAGAACCGCCCCCTGGGGGCGATGTACTGGCTGAAGGCGGTTGCTAGTTTCTAAGGACAAGGAATTCGGCAAAAGAGCAAAAGGTTACGTAAGGTTGCGTCAGGTTACGCAGGGTTACGTAGGGTTACCCGAGACAAAGCAAAGTTGCGGGAGGTTCCGTAACCTCGCGTAACTTAGGTAACCTTGCGTAACCTTACGTAACTTATTGCCGAACAGGGATGGCTTATCCCGCGCTCTTCCCGGACGGGAAGTGCGCGGGATAAGCTTTTATTGCCTCCGAAGGAGGCTTCGGGATAGAATGCCCTCCCTTCATCCCGGAGCATCCAAGGAAAGGACGACTCTCATGGCCGATACCAAACGAGCCCTGGTCACCGGCGGGGCGGGCTTCCTCGGCTCGCACCTCTGCGAAAGCCTCCTCTCCCGGGGCTTTGAGGTGGTCTGCATGGACAACCTCCTCACGGGCTCCGTGGGCAACATCGAGCACCTCTCCGGGAACACGCGCTTCCGCTTCATCAAGCAGGACGTGACCGAGTACCTCTACCTGGACGGCCAGCTCGATTTCATCTTCCACTTCGCCTCCCCCGCCAGCCCCATCGACTACATCAAGTTCCCCATCCAGACGCTCAAGGTCGGCTCGCTCGGCACCCACAAGGCCCTGGGGCTGGCCAAGGCCAAGGGGGCGACCTTCCTCCTCGCCTCCACCTCGGAGGTCTACGGCGACCCCCTGGTCCACCCCCAGCGGGAGGACTACTGGGGCAACGTCAACCCGATCGGCCCCCGGGGGGTCTACGACGAGGCCAAGCGCTTCGCCGAGGCGATCGCCATGGCCTACCACCGCTATCACGGGGTGAACACCCGGATCGCCCGGATCTTTAACACCTACGGGCCGCGGATGCGCGCCCGCGACGGGCGGGTGGTCCCGGCCTTCATCTGCCAGGCCCTGGACGGCAAGCCGCTCACCGTCTTCGGCGACGGGACCCAGACCCGCTCCTTCTGCTACGTCTCCGACCTGATCGAGGGGATCTGCGCGCTCGCCTTCTCTTCCGAGGCGGAGCCGGTCAACATCGGCAACCCCCGCGAGATGACCGTCCGCGAGTTCGCCGAGCTGGTGATCCGGCTCGTCGGCTCCTCCAGCCGGATCGAGGCCAAGCCGCTCCCGGTGGACGACCCCCGCATCCGCCAGCCGGACATCTCCAAGGCCAAGCGGATCCTCTCCTGGCAGCCGAAGACCCCCCTGGAAGAGGGGCTCCAGAAGACGATCGAGTGGTTCCGAAATCATCGGGGATGATCCGCGAACGCCTAGATGTTAAAAATCGGGGGCGGCTCGATCTTGATAGGAGATATCTAAGGAAACCAGGAAGCCAGGAATATTGAATTTTATTCTCCTGGTTTCCTGGATTCCTAAGATAGATCCACGGGTTGGCCCGGGAAAATCGCGAGGGATATCTGATGAAAAGCGCCATCCGCAACTGGTCCTGGCTGATCGTTTTGGCCTTCACCGCCGCCCTCTCCCCGCTCGGGGCGCGGGGGTCTCCGAGCCCGGCGCCGACCCCGGCCGCCCTGCCCACCCCCGCCGCCTCCGTGGACGAGGCCGAGTCCGCGGGCATCTACAAGAACCTCGAGCTCTTCGCCTCGGTGATCGAGATCGTCCGCAAGCACTACGTCAAGGAGATGGAGCCCCAGGAGCTGATCTACGGCGCCCTCCACGGCCTTTTGGGCTCGCTCGACCCCTACAGCCAGTTCATGGAGCCCAAGGACTACAAGGAGATGAAGGTCGAGACCAAGGGCGAGTTCGGGGGTCTGGGGATCGAGATCACGGTCCGGGACGGGATCCTGACCGTCATCACCCCGATCGAGGACACCCCGGCCAGCCGGGCCGGGCTCCAGCCGGGCGACAAGATCGTCAAGATCGCCGAGGAGACGACCAAGAACATCACCGTGAACCAGGCGGTGGAGAAGCTCCGGGGCAAGCCCGGCACCTCGGTTCACCTCACCATCCTCCGGGCCGGGGAGAAGGAATTCCTGGAGTTCGACATCGTCCGGGACGTGATCCAGATCGTTTCGGTCAAGGAGACCCGGATGCTCCCGGACTCCATCGGCTACGTCCGCCTGGCCCAGTTCCAGGAGAAGACCGCCGAGGAGTTCGCTCGGGCCCTGGAGACGATCGAGAAGGAGAACCCCCGCGGCTTCATCCTCGACCTCCGCTACAACCCGGGCGGGCTCCTCTCCAGCGCGATCGCGGTGGCCGACTGCTTCCTCCTCGCGGGAAAGGTGATCGTGCAGACGGTGGGGCGGGAGGACCGGGTGGAGATGGAGGTCAAGGCGACCGGGGGCAAGAAGTTCCCGGAGGTGCCCATGGTCGTCCTGATCAACGAGGGGTCGGCCTCCGGCTCCGAGATCGTGGCCGGGGCGCTTCGGGACAACCAGCGGGCGGTCCTGGTCGGGGTCAAGAGCTTCGGGAAGGGCTCGGTCCAGTCGGTCCTGCCGCTCCGCGACAATTCGGCGATCCGGCTCACCACCGGCCACTACTACACCGCCTCCCACCGCAAGATCCAGGACGAGGGCATCCCCCCCGACATCGAGGTGGAGATGACCCCGGCCCAGAAGAAGGCCTTCGTGATGAAGAAGTACCTCGCCCTGGAGAAGGCGGAGAAGGAGGCGGCGGAGAAGGCGAAGGTGGAGGGAGGCGAGGCCGCCGCGCCCACTCCCGCTTCCGCCCCCACCCCCGCCCCCACGCCCGCCGTCTCCGCTTCGCCGGCCGCTGCCGGCGCCGACGAGGATTTCGACCTCCTCGAAGACCTGACCGGCCTCGCCGGGAAGGAGAAGAAGAAGGCGGCGGAGGAGGAGACGGCCGACCCCCAGCTCCGCAAGGCGGTGGAGACGATCAAGACGATCCTCCTCTACCGGGAGTTCCAGGAAGCAGTGGATGCGGATTCGTGATCCGCGCCAACGCCGCCTTCGGCCCGAGCGGTCGCTGGGTCGGGTTAATGGTACGGCTTGGCTCACCCTCCCCTTGCCCCGCATGAGAATTCCCGGGCGGCTACGGCTGTTTGCCCCCTGCCTGGCCGCGGCGCTGCTCTGCTCCTGCGCCCGGCGGCAGGAACTCCCTCCCGCCCACCCCGGGGCGGCGGAGGCGGAACGGGCGGACGCCGTCGTGGAATCGGTCCTCTCCGTCTTCCTCCCCCCCGCCTGGCCACAGCGGCGGGTCGTCCCGGAGGAGGGGGGCCGCCCGGCGGCTCTGATCCAGCCCCTCCCCCTCTCCTCTCTCGCCTACCTCCCGCGGCTTCTGCCCCGCCTCCGGGAGAGCCTCGCCGCCGCCGGCTTCCCGGCGGACGAGGGAGCGTCCGCCGCCTCCTCCCTGGCCGTCTTCCTCCCCTCCGGGGAGGTCCTCCGCTACGACTTCAGCCAGTCCGTGGCCGGCCGCCTCGCCCTGGTCATCGACGACGTCGGCCGCTCGATGGCCTCCGCCGCCCGCCTCGAGGGGCTGGACTACCCCCTGACCCTGGCCATCCTCCCCCGCCTCCCCCATACCCGCGAGTGGGACGCGCTCGCCCACGAGCACGACTACGAGGTTATCCTCCACTGCCCCCTTTCCGCCCTCGACCCCGAACTCGACCTGGGCCCGGGCGGGATCGCGGACGACCTCCCGCCCGAGGAGATCGCCGCGATCCTGCGGAAGGATCTCGCGAGCGTCCCCCACGCGGTGGGCGTGAACAACCACATGGGCTCGGCCTTCACGCTCCTGACCGAGCCGATGCGCGCCTTCCTGGAGGAACTGAACGACCAGGAGCTCTTCTTCCTCGACAGCCTGACCTCGCCCCGGACGGTGACCCGGGCCCTGGCCGAGGAGACCGATATCCCGACGGCGGCGCGGGACGTCTTCCTCGACCACGAGAACACCGAGGAGTTCATCCTGAAGCAGATCGGTTCGGCCGCGCGGCGGGCGCTCAAGAACGGCCGGGCGATCGCGATCGGCCACTACCGGCCGCTCACGCTCCAGATCCTGGAGAGGGAGATCCCCGCCCTGGCGGGGGAGGGGGTGCAGATCGTTCCGCTCTCTGATCTGATGCCCGGGAGGGGGGAAACAAGGGAATAATAGACCGATGCTGATACTCGGCATTGAGACTTCCTGCGACGAGACCTCGGCTGCCCTGGTCGAGGATGGCCAAAGAATCGTCGCCGACCTCGTCTCCACCCAGAACGATCTCCACCGGCCATTCCTCGGAGTCGTCCCGGAGATCGCGAGTCGCTCCCACCTCGAGGTCCTCTTCCCCCTGGTCGAGCGGGTCCTCCGGGAGGCCTCCGTCGGCCGGGAGCGGATCGACGCCGTCGCCTACACCCGAGGGCCGGGCTTGATCGGATCCCTCCTGGTCGGGACGGGGGCGGCCAAGGCGATCGCCTACGCCGGGGGGAAGCCCCTGGTCGGGGTCCACCACCTGAAGGGGCACGTATACGCCGCCCGCCTCGAGGGGGCGGAGTATGAGTTCCCCCTGGTCGCCCTCATCGTCTCGGGGGGGCACACCTCGCTCGTCGCCGCCGAGTCCTGGGAGAGGGCGTCCGTGATCGGGCAGACCCGCGACGACGCCGCCGGGGAGGCCTTCGACAAGGCGGCGAACCTCCTCGGGCTGGGGTTCCCCGGCGGCCCCGCGATCGACGCCGCGGCGGCGCAAGGGGACCCGAAGCGCTTCGCCCTCCCCCGGGGGATGCGGGGGAGCGGCGACCACGACTTCTCCTTCAGCGGGATGAAGACCGCCCTGCGCCTCCTGATCGAGAAGGAAAGAGCGAGGGGAGGGGAGGTCCCGACGGCCGACCTCGCCGCCTCCTTCCAGGCGGCGGTCGTGGACATCCTGATTCGGAAGCTTAAGCGCGCGGCGGAGGAGACGGGAGCCCGGACGGTCGTCATCTGCGGTGGGGTGGCGCGGAACCGCCTCCTCCGCCTTCGGGCCGCCGCGGCCTTCCCCGCCGGCGTTCCGCCGCTCTTCATCCCCTCGCCGGCCCTCTGCACCGACAACGCGGCGATGGTGGCGGGGGTGGGGTTCCTGCGGCTTAAGGCCAATCTTACCGACGACTTCTCGGCCGACGCCGATCCGGGACTTCCGTGGGGAGAAGGGCTTTTCTGAAGACGGTATGCCTGTAGAAAAGAGGGTGTTAGGTGGGCGAGGAGGGTTGATAGGTCAGGGTTAGGAAGTGGGTTTGGTAAATGGGTCGGGGTTAAGCTAATGGTCTGGTCGATGGGTTAAGTTAAGGGTGCGGCTTGGCTCACCAGCTGCCTTACCCATCCGCCTTCATAACCTTTGCCCATCGACTGATGTCTGCTATGCCGTTCACCGACAACCCCTTCGGCGTGATCACGGTCATCCTGGCCGTGGCCGCGGGGCTGGCTGCGCTCGGCTACCGCTTCCGCCAGCCGCTGATCATCGCCTTCCTGGCCGCCGGGATCCTGGTCGGCCCCTCCGCGCTGGGCCTGGTCGAAGGGCCCGGAGAGATCGACCTTCTCGCCCACATCGGGATCTCGCTCCTCCTCTTCGTGGTCGGCCTGCGGCTGGACGTCGGGATGATCCGGACGGTGGGACCGGTGGCGCTGGCCACCGGCCTCGGCCAGGTCCTCTTCACCTCGCTCCTGGGCTACGCCATCGCCTCCCTCTGCGGGCTCCCCCCCGTCTCCGCGGTCTACGTGGCGGTGGCGCTCACCTTCTCCAGCACCATCATCATCGTCAAGCTCCTCTCGGACAAGAAGGAGATCGACTCCCTTCACGGGCGGATCGCGGTCGGCTTCCTGATCGTCCAGGACATCGTCGCGATCCTCGCCCTGATCGCGCTCACCGCCTTCGGCGGGGAGGCGCCGGCGGGCCGTTCCTTCACCGTCCAGGCGCTCCTGATCGCGGGGAAGGGGATCGGCCTCCTCCTGCTGGTCTACCTCCTGATGCGCCGCGCGCTCCCGTGGCTCATGGCCTACCTCGCCCGCTCCCAGGAGCTCCTGGTCCTCTTCTCCATCTCCTGGGCGATCGCCCTCTCCACGGCGGCCGAGATCCTCGGTTTCAGCAAGGAGGTGGGGGCCTTCTTGGCCGGCGTCTCGCTCGCCTCGACCGAGCAGAGGGACGCCGTGGCCGGGCGCTTGACGGTCTTAAGGGATTTCCTCCTCCTCTTCTTCTTCATCGACCTCGGCGCCCGCCTCGACCTCGGCCAGTTTCGGGGCGAGCTTCTCCCGGCGGGCGTCCTCTCCCTCTTCGTCCTGGTCGGGAACCCCCTGATCGTCATGGTCATCATGGGGGCGATGGGCTACCGGCGGCGGACCGGCTTCATGTGCGGCCTGGCGGTGGCCCAGATCAGCGAGTTCTCGCTCATCCTCGGGGCGCTCGGCCTCCGCCTCGGCCACATCGCCCCCTCCGACATGTCCCTGATCACCCTGGTCGGGATCATCACCATCTGCGCCTCGACCTACCTGATCCTCTACTCCGGCCCGATCTACTCCCTCCTCTCGCCGCTGCTCAGGATCTTCGAGCGGAAGAACCCCTTCCGGGAGGGGAAGGAGGACTCGCTCGCCCATCCCGCCGGGAGAGACCTGACGATCCTGGTCGGTCTCGGATCCTACGGGAGCGAGCTCGCCGGCCACCTGATCCGCCGGGGGCGGCCGCTTTTGGCGGTGGACTTCGATCCCCGGGCGGTCGAGCGCGGGCGGCGGAAGACGATCGCCGCGGTCTACGGCGACGCCGCCGACCCCGAGGTCCTCGCCCTCCTCCCCCTGCGGCGGACGGGCTGGGTGGTCTGCGCCGTCTCCGACCCCGCCTTGAACCTCGCTCTCCCCCGCCTTCTCCGCGCGGCCGGTTTCGCCGGGCGCTACGCCGCCTCCGCCCGCGACCATTCCGAGGTGCCGCGCCTCAGGACCTCCGGGGCCTACATCGTCCTTAGGCCCTTCAGCGACGCCGCCGAGCAGGCCTCCGAGGTCCTGACCGGGGCGATGCAGGCCCTGCCGGTCTTCGCCGACTGGCCGGCCGCGATCCAGGAGATCTCGCTGCGCTCGGGGTCGGTCTTCTCCGGCCAGGCGATCCGGGAGCTCCCCCTCCGGGACGAGCTGAACGTCACGGTCCTCGCGGTGAGCCGGGCGGGGCGGATCGACTTCGACCCCCCGCCGGACTTCGTCCTCTACCCCGGCGACCGGGTGGCCCTCCTGGGGGCGCCGGAAAACCTTCCGGACGCGGTCGAGCGGATGGGCCGGCGGGAGGAGGGGGGGACCGAGTCCGCCTTCGCTTCCGGGGAGGTGGAGGTCGCCCCCGGCTCCCCGGCGGCCGGCCGGAGCCTCAAGGAGATCCGGTTCCGCGACCGCTATGGGGTCTCCGTGATCGGGATCCGCCGGGGCGAGGCGAGGATCGTCTCCCCCGGCGGGGGGGAGACGATCCGGGCCGGGGACCGTCTGGTCATAGTCGGGAAACCCGACCAGGTGGGCCGCCTCCGGGCCGCCGGCCTCGCCTGAAGGGGAAGGCCTCAGTTATGCGGTGGGGCCGGGCCCGATCGAAATCGAGGCGAAAACGCCCTTGCAATCGGCCGGCCGTTCTGCATAATGAGCCGATTTATCTCCGACGATCCCCTGGGTCGGCGAAGATGGATCGGGCGGATGGTCCCGGAGAAAGGGAGAGAATGTCCGTCCAACTCATTCGCATCCGAAAGGGCAGTTGACGCTTTGAGCACCGCTACGCTTTCCCCTGTTTCGACCATGGCCAAAAAAATTCTTCTCGTTGACGATGACCCGTCCTTCGTCGCCATGCTCCGCTTCCTTTTGCAGGGCGAGGGTTACGAGGTGGACGCCGCCTACACCGGCGAGGAGGGGCTCGCGAAGATCAGCCAGTCCCCTCCCGACCTGATCGTCCTCGACGTCGCCATGCCCGGTTTCGACGGCTTCAAGGTCTGCGAGCTGGTCAAGTTCCGGGAGGACACCCGGCAGATCCCGGTCATCTTCCTCTCCTCCCACGACCTGATGAGCGACTTCGACAAGGCCTTCTCTCTCGAGGCCGCCGAGTACCTAGTCAAGACCGAAGATCCCGGGAAGCTGATGGCCCGGATCCGCAAGCACCTTCAATAAGAGTCGATGGGCTAGGGAGAGGAAGTGGGACTGGTGAAGGGGAGAGGTGGATGACGGGGCTCGATCTCCCGAGCCATCTCCCTTACCCATCTGCCAGTCCCACTTCTTGACCGTAACCCATCGACGCTTTCTCTCCGATCCCCGCCCGCCTATGAAGAAGAAAGCCCGCTCTTTCGCCAGCGGCCTCCACGGCCACGCCGGGACCGAGGCCCTCCTCGCCGCGATCCCGGACCTGATGTTCCGGCTCAGCCGGGAGGGCGTCTTCCTCTCCTACAAGGCGGACCAGCGGGCGGACCTCGCCTTCTCTCCCCAGCGCTTCCTGGGCAAGAGCGTCCGCGCAGTGATGCCGGGGGAGGTGGCCGAGACGACGTTGCGCCACATCCGCCGGGCCATCGCCAGCGGTCGGGTGCAGACCTTCGAATACCGCCTGATCCGGGGCGAGAAGACCTTCACCTGCGAGGCGCGGATGGCCCGGAGCGGGCCGGACGAGGTCCTGGTCCTGGTCCGGGACATCAGCGAGCGGAAGGAGGCCGAGGAGACGCTCTCCCAGTCCGCCTTCTTCTACCGCACCCTTTTCAACCTCTCCCCGAGCGGGATCATCCTCGCCGACCGCGAGGGGAAGATCATCGAGGCCAACCCGGCCGTCTGCCGCTACGTCGATTTCCACCGGGACGAGATCATCGGCCTCCACCTCCACCACCTGATCCACCCGGACGACCGGCCGGCCCTGGAGCGCCACCTCTACCGCATCGTCGCCGGCCGGACCGTCAAGACGGTCCTGAAGGGTTTGCGCAAGGACCGCTCCTCCTGCTGGCTGGGGATGAGCGCCAAGAAGTTCGTCCTCCCCGATGGCCGGGACGGCATCCTTCTCCTCGCCTCCGACATCAGCGAGCGCGTCTCCGCCGAGGAGGACTTGCGGGACTCGGAGGAGAAATACCGCAGCCTCTTCGAGCTCTCGCCGGTGGGGGTCATCCTCTTCAACCCGGAGGGGGAGATCGTCTCGGTCAACGACCGGGCCTGCGCCATCTCCGGCTGGGACCGCAACGAGCTCCTGCGGCGCTCGATCCGGGACATCGTGCCGGGGAAGATCGCCGACGATTTCCCCCGCCTCTTCCGGTCCCTGCGCCGGCAGGGCCGCCTCTTCCTGGAGTCGGAGGGGCGCCGCCGCGGCGGGGAGGTCTTCCCGATCGAGCTCTCCATCACCCTCTTCCGCTGGCGGGGGGAGGAGCTGGCCCAGGTGCTGGTCAAGGACATCACCGCCCGCCGCCGGGCGGACCGGGAGATCTCCATGCTCGCCCAGGCCCTGAAGTCGATCAGCGACGCCGTCACCGTCACCGACATGGAAGACCGGCTCCTCTTCGCCAACCAGGCTTTCTTCGACATCTACGGCTACTCCCCGGATGAGGTCCGGTTGCGCCCGATCAGCCTGATCCGCTCGCCCCGCAACCCCCCGAAGCTGGTGCGCGGGATCCTCCCGGGCACCCTCAAGGGGGGCTGGCGGGGCGAGCTCTTCAACCTGAAAAAGGACGGCACGGAGTTCCCGGTCGCCCTGGTCACCTCGGTGGTCAAGGACGAGCGGGGAAGGCCGATCGCCCTGATCGGCGTGGCCCGCGACGTCACGGAACGGAAGAAGTCGGACGAAAGGCTCCGGCGGGCGACCGACGAGCTGGAGAAGAAGAACCGGGAGCTCGAGGATCTGAGCCAGCTCAAGTCCACCTTCGTCTCGGTGGTCTCCCACGAGCTGCGCACGCCGCTCGCCTCCATCCGCCTCGGGCTCGCCCAGATCCTGGCCGGGAAGCTCGACGAGCGGACCGGGCACGACGTCCTCGCCCTCTCCCTGGCCGAGGCGGAGCGGCTGATCCGGATCATCAACAACCTCCTCGACATCTCGGCGATCGAGTCGCGCCGGATCGTCCTCCACAACCAGCCGGTGCGGTTCGCCGCCCTGGCCGAGAAGGCCCTGGCCTCCCTGCGGGCGGAGGCCGCGCGGCGGAAGGTGGCGCTGACGCTGAAAGCGGGGAAGATCCCCGCCATCACGGGCGACCCGGACCGCCTGGAGCAGGTCCTGATCAACCTGGTCGGGAACGCGGTCAAGTTCACGCCCGCGGGCGGGGAGGTCGCGGTCGAGGTCCGCGCCACCCCGCGCGACCTCCGCGTCCGCGTCCGCGACACCGGGATCGGGATCGCCCGGGAGCATATCCCGGAGCTCTTCACCAAGTTCAAGCAGTTCGGACTCCCGCCGGGCGGCGGGGAGCGGGGGAGCGGGCTCGGTCTCGCCATCACCCGGGAGCTGGTCGAGCTCCACGGGGGGAAGATCGCGGCCCAAAGCGCTCCGGGGAAAGGTTCCACCTTCACCTTCACCCTCCCCCGGAGACAGCCTGAGAGAACACCGTCGGCCCAGGGCTGATGCCTTGACATCGCGCGACATGATGATATGATGTTAGCATGAGAACTACTTTGACCATAGACGATGACGTTCTGGATCGCGCGCGGTCGCTCGCGCGCAAGATCAGCGCGCCCCTCCGCGGCGTGATCAACGATGCCCTGAGGGCCGGTCTGGACGTGGTCGAGAAACCGGCCCTGGTCCGGCCCTATCGAACCAGCCCGAGCCGGATGGGCTTGAAACCGGGCAAGAACGTCGATAACGTCCAGGAACTGCTGGCCCAGATCGAGGAGGAGTCCCATCGGTGATCCTGGTCGACGCCAATATCCTGCTCTACGCCGAGGATGAACTCAGCCCCTGCCATGCCGAAGCCCGCGCCTGGTGGGACGGCCAACTCTCCGGGACCTCTCCCGTCGGTCTTTGCTGGGAGGTCATCAGCGCCTTCATCCGCATCAGCACCAATCCGCACGTCTACGACCACCCCCTGGCCCTCGGCCAGGCGATCGATCGGGTGCGGAGCTGGCTCGACCAGCCGTGCGTTAGCCTGGTCGTTCCCACCACGCGCCACTGGGCGTTGTTCCGAAAACTCCTCGTAGAAGGCCAGGCCGCTGCGAACCTCGTCACCGACGCCCAGATGGCGGCGCTGGCCCTGGAACACGGTTGCGAGCTCGTCTCCACCGACGCGGACTTCTCGCGCTTCCCCGGCCTGCGCTGGCGCAATCCCTTGAAGCCCTGAGAAGTTTGGAATTTTGATGTTGACGCCGGGGCTAGGGGCTGCTAGAGTACCGCCCGAATCTGAGGTTTCGGCTCAGTCGGTTTCTCCCTCGTTGTTTATCGCCGCGCTGCTTTGCCCTGCGGCGATAAATAAAAATACAAAACCACAACCCCTAGCCATCACCCCCGCGCAGTTTTAGTTGGTCGCTCCCTCCGTTTTTCCGCCGTCTCCCCGCGGTTTCATGAAAAAATTTCTTTTGATCGACGGTATGTCCACCGCCTACCGGGCGTTCTATGCCATCCGGGGTCTCACCACCTCCCGGGGCCAGCCGACCAACGCCGTTTACGGCTTCATCCGGATGCTGAAGAAGATCCTCAAGGAGTACGGGCCCGACCACGTGGCGGTGGCGGGCGACTCCCGGGGGCCCACCTTCCGCCACCAGAGGTTCAAGGACTACAAGGCCACCCGGAAGCCCATGCCGGACGACCTCTCCTCCCAGATCCCCCTCATCCGGCGGGCGGCCGAAGGCTACGGCATCCCCTGGATCGCCGCCCCGGGCTACGAGGCCGACGACATCCTGGCCACGCTCGCCCGCCGGGCGGCGGAGGCGGGGTCGGAAGTCTACATCCTGACCGGCGACAAGGACCTCCTGCAGATGGTGAACGACCGGATCCGGGTGATCAGCCCCCACGGGGAGGGCACCCTCTTCGACGCCCCGGCGGTCCGGGAGACCTACGGGGTCGATCCGGAGCGGATCCCCGAGATCCTCGCCCTGATGGGCGACGCCATCGACAACGTCCCCGGCGTCCCCGGGGTGGGGGAGAAGACGGCGGTGGCCCTGATCCGCGACCACGGGACACTGGAGGGGGTCCTCGCCCACGCCGCCGAGGTGAAGAACGCCCGGGTGCGCGAGAGCCTCACCCGCTTCGCCGACCAGGCCCGGGTCTCCCGCGAGCTCACCCGCCTCGACACCGCCGTCCCGCTCCCGGCCGATTGGGAGGAACTCGCCCGCCGGGAGCCGTCCTGGGACGCGCTGCGCGACCTCTTCCGCGAGCTCGAGTTCTCCCAGCTTCTGGCCGAGCTCCCCCCCGAGAAGCAGGAGGAGGTGGCCTGCGAGATCCTCTCCGGGGAAAAGGCCCCGGAGCGCTTTCGGTCCCTGACCGCCGGGCTTTCCGGGTGCGCCGTCGCCTGCGACATCGCCCCCGGCCATTTCCGGGACGCCGGGCTCAACGGCCTGGCGGTCTGCCGGGAGCCGGGGAAGGCCTTTTACCTGGAGCTCTCCGGGGAGGAGAGCGTCCGTGCCGCCGCCGATCTCCTGGGCGATCCCGCGGTCGCCAAGTCCGTCCACGACGCCAAGGCCGCCGCCCACGCCTGCCTCAACGCCGGCTTCGCCCTGCGCGGCGTGGCCTGGGACGGCCTCCTCGCCTCCTACCTCCTGAACCCCTCCCGTCCGGACCACGGGCTGGACTCCCTCGCCCGCGAGCACCTCTTACGGGCGCTGCCCGTCTCCGCCCGGGACGGCGAGCTCGGCGAGCGCGACTCTCGCGCCCGCGCCGCCGCCGCGTCCGCCTCCGCCGTTTTCGAGCTCCGGGAAAAGCTCCTGCCGGTCCTCGAATCCCATGGACTTGCCCCCCTGCTTCGGGAGATGGAGATCCCCCTCTCCGCGATCCTGGCCGGGATGGAAAGAGCGGGGATGGCGATCGATCGGGGGAGGCTGGAACAGATGTCCGCCCAGCTCGCCGTCCGACTCGACGGCTTGGCCGGGGAGATGCGGGAGCTGGCCGGGGAAGATTTCAACCTGAACTCGCCCAAGCAGCTTGCCCACATCCTCTTCGACAAGCTTCAGCTCCCGCGGGGGAAGAAGATCAAGACCGGCTACTCGACCGACGTCAAGGTCCTGACCCGGCTCTCCGCCGTCCACGAGCTCCCGGCCAAGATCCTCGCCTTCCGCCAGCTCTTCAAGCTGAAGTCGACCTACGTCGACGCCCTCCCCGCCCTGGTCAACCCCCGGACCCTCCGGATCCACTCCACCTTCCACCAGGCGGTGACCGCGACCGGGCGGCTCTCCTCGGCCAACCCGAACCTCCAGAACATCCCGATCCGGACCGAGATCGGGAACGAGATCCGCAAGGCCTTCGTCCCCCGCCCCGAGGGGACGATCTTCATCGCGGCCGATTACTCCCAGATCGACCTGCGGGTCCTCGCCCACCTCTCGGAGGACCCGCTTCTCCTCGAGGCCTTCGCCCGGGGCGAGGACATCCACGCCTTCACCGCCTCCCAGATCTTCGGCGTCCCGCTCTCCGGGGTGACCGAGGAGATGCGGCGGAGGGCCAAGACGGTGAACTTCGGGATCATCTACGGGATGGGCCCCTTCGGCCTGGCCGAGGACCTCGGGATCAGCCAGAAGGAGGCGGAGCTCTTCATCCGCGAGTATTTCCAGAGATACCGGGGCGTCGAGGCCTATATCCGCTCCTCCCTGGAGGAGGCGAAGAAGAAGGGCTACGTGGTCACCATCTTCCAGCGCCGCCGCTACCTGCCGGAGCTTATGAGCGAACAGGTCAACGTCCGCCGTTTCGGCGAGCGGACCGCGATCAACACGCCGATCCAGGGCTCGGCGGCCGACATCATCAAGCGGGCGATGATCGAGATCGACCGCCGTCTCGCCGGCGAGCCGCTCTCCTCCCGCCCCCTCCTCCAGATCCACGACGAGCTCCTCTTCGAAGGTCCGCCGGCCGAGGCGTCGCGGCTCGTCCCCCTGGTCCGCTCCGCCATGGAGTCGGCGGCCGAGCTCAAGGTCCGCCTCAAGGTCTCGGTGAGCGCGGGAAAGAGCTGGGGGGAGATGGCAGAGTGGAAGGGTGAAGGCGCATGAAGGGGCCCTCCGCCCAGCGCCCCTGGAGGATCGGGCTCACCGGGGGATTCGGGACGGGGAAGTCGACCGTGGCCGCCCTCTTCGCCGCCCGCGGGGCCTTGGTCGTCGACGCCGATCGCCTCTCTCGGCGGACGCTCCGGCGCGGGACGGCCGGTTACCGGGAAGCGGTTAGGGCCTTCGGGCCCGGGATCCTGGACCGGGCGGGGAGGATCCGGCGGCGGGCGCTCGCCGCGGCGGTCTTCGGGAAACCGCGGCGGCTCCGGCTTCTGAACCGGATCGTCCATCCCCCGGTGATCCGGGAGCTCAAGAGGGCGCTCAGAAGGTCCCGCCGGCCGGCGGTGGGGGTCGTCCCGCTTCTCTACGAGGCGGGGACGGAAGCGCTCTTCGACCGCGTGGTCGTCGTGGTCGCCGACCCCGCGACCGTGGTCCGGCGCACGGCGGCGGCGCGGCGGATGACGCCGGAGGAGATCGCGCGCCGGCAGGCGGCGCAGCTTCCGCTCGGGGAGAAGGCGCGGCGGGCGGACTACATCGTCGACAACAATGGGAGCCTAGCGAACACCGAGAGACAGGTCGAGAGGATCTGGAGAGATCTGGGATCTCAGATCTGAGATCTCAGATCTCAGAAGCCGCTGGGCGGCGGCGGAAATCAAAACTCACGAACCGCCGCCCGCCGGGCGGCGAAAATAACAATTCACAAATAACAAATCACAAGCAAAACACAAAACCCAAAATCCAAGGAACAAAACGGAGGCCGGACGGAAGACGGGTTGTTTGCAGTTTGTAATTTGGGTTTTGCTTGGAGCTTGTGGTTTGTAAGTTGGGATTTGTAGTTTGGAAGTTGGAATTTGTATTCCAGCGGCTGGCAGGTCGCTGTTTAAATTCAAATCGAACTTACGGATGCAAGATCAAGGAGGTGTCTGATGGCCCTGTTGGATAAACGGAGAAGAAGCAAGACCGCGGCGGCGGCCGCCCCGGTCAAGCCGGCGGAAACGACGTGCGCGGCGCCGGAGGAGAAGGCTCCGCCGCCCCCCCCGCCGGCCCCGTCGCCCGCCCCGGCGGCCGCGGAGATCGACGACACGACCCCGGCCGTCCGGACCCCCCAGGACGTGGACATGGTGACGCTGCAGAAGATGAACGTCCCCGAGCTGATGAACATGGCCCGGGGGCTCAACATCGAGTCCGCCCGCTCGCTCAAGAAGCACCAGCTGATCTTCGAGATCCTGAAGGTCCGGGCCGAGCAGAACGGCCACATGTTCGGGGGCGGCGTCCTGGAGACCCTCCCCGACGGCTTCGGATTCCTCCGCTCGCCGCTTTACAACTACCTGGCCTGCAACGAGGACATCTACGTCTCCCCCTCCCAGATTCGCAAGTTCGATCTCAGGAACGGCGACACCGTCACCGGGGAGATCCGGCCGCCCAAGGACCGGGAGCGCTTCTTCGCCCTGCTCAAGGTGGAGGCGATCAACTACGACACCCCGGAGATCTCCAAGACCAAGTCGTCGTTCGATAACCTCACCCCCCTCTACCCGAACCGGCGCTTTATCCTGGAGACCACCCCGGACGACGTCTCGATGCGGGTGATGGACCTCCTGACCCCGGTGGGGAAAGGCCAGCGCGGGTTGATCGTAGCCGCGCCGCGGACCGGCAAGACCATGCTCCTGAAGGGCCTGGCCAACGCCATCCTGGCCAACTCCCCCGAGGTGAAGATGATCGTGCTCCTGATCGACGAGCGTCCGGAGGAGGTGACCGACTTCGAGCGCAGCGTCCACAACGCCGAGGTGGTCTCCTCCACCTTCGACGAGAATCCGGAGCGGCACGTCCGGGTGGCCGAGATCGTGATCGAGAAGGCCAAGCGCCTGGTCGAGCACGGCCACGACGTGGTCATTCTGCTCGATTCGATCACCCGCCTGGCCCGGGCCTACAACACCCTCCAGCCCCACAGCGGCAAGGTGCTCTCGGGCGGGATTGAGTCGAGCGCCTTGACCAAGCCCAAGAAGTTCTTCGGAGCGGCCCGCAACGTGGAGGAGGGGGGATCGCTCACCATCATCGCCACCGCCCTGATCGAGACCGGCTCCAAGATGGACGACGTGATCTTCGAGGAGTTCAAAGGCACCGGCAACCTGGAGCTGAACCTCGACCGCAAGCTGACCGAGAAGAGGATCTTCCCCTCGATCAACATCGAGAAATCGGGGACCCGCAAGGAGGAACTCCTCCTCCACAAGGACGAGCTGCAGCGGATCTGGCTCCTGCGCAAGGGCCTCTCCTCGATGTCCCCGACCGACGGCATGGAGCTCCTGATCGGGAAGCTGAAGAAGACCAAGACCAACGCGGAGTTCCTCATGTCTTTGAAAGTGTAGAGTCCCCGGAGGGGACTCTACGCTTTCAAAGAGTTGGAATCCGCACTACAATAGGTTGTCGCATCGGAAGATCGCATGGTGCCCAGGAAGGCCGTCCGATCGAGGAACAACCTTAAAATATTCCGGAGGAATATTTTAAAATGAAGGAAAAGATCCATCCCGACTACCGGGAGACCACCATCGTCTGCGCCTGCGGCGAGGTGATCCGGACCCGGGCCACCCGCCAGAACATGAAGGTGGGAGTCTGCTCCAAGTGCCACCCCCTCTTCACCGGGAAGCAGAAGCTCGTCGACACCGAGGGGCGGGTGGAGCGGTTCAAGAAAAAGTACGCCAAGAAGCAGTCGCCGGCGTAGGTCGCACGACGAAGGGAGTCTTGTGGGAGGGGCGTCCCCGCTTGCCCCGATTGCTGTTTGTCGGGGCCCCGATCCAGGTCCGCCCGGATCGCGGCGGGACGCCGCTCCCACATTTTCGCAGACATGGTCTCCGCGGCCGATAATACAAAGCATCCCAATCAGGCTCCGACGCTCCCCGGCGTCCTGCTCGATCTCGCGCAGCTCCGGGCCGACCTGGAGAAGGCCCGGGCCGAGATGGCCGTGCCCGGCGCGATCAAGAACGCCGCCCGCTTCAAGGCCCTGGCCCGGGAGTGCTCCCGCCTGGAGTCGCTGGTCTCGCTCCGCGAGCGCCTCGGACAGACCGCCGCGGAACTGAAGAAGAACCGCGAGCTCCTGGAAGCCTCGTCCGCCGAGGCGGACTTCTCCGCCCTGATCCGGGAGGAGATCTCCCGCCTGGAAGGGGAGGAGCGCCAGATCTCCGGCGAGATGGAGGACCTCCTCATCCCCCCCGACGAGCAGGACTCCCGGGACATCATCGTCGAGATCCGGGCCGGGACCGGGGGGGAGGAGGCCGCCCTCTTCGCGGCCGACCTCTTCCGGATGTACGCCCGGTACGCCGAGGACAGCGGGCTCAAGGTCGAGTCCCTGAACACCGCCTCCTCCTCCCACAAGGGGCTCAAAGAGGTGACCTTCGCGGTGAGCGGGAACGACGCCTACCGGAGGTTCAAGTTCGAATCCGGCGTCCACCGGGTCCAGCGGGTCCCCGAGACCGAGGCGCAGGGCCGGATCCACACCTCCGCCGCCACCGTGGCCGTCCTCCCCGAGGCCGAGGAGGTGGAGCTCCAGGTCGACGCCAAGGACTTGCGGATCGACACCTTCTGCTCCTCCGGCCCGGGGGGGCAGTCGGTGAACACAACCTATTCCGCGGTCCGGATCACCCACCTCCCCACGGGGTTGGTGGTCTCCTGCCAGGACGAGAAATCCCAGCACAAGAACAAGGCCCAGGCGATGCGGGTCTTGCGGGCCCGCCTGATGGAACGGCAGCGGGAGGAGCGGGAGAAGGAGCTCTCCCGCCAGCGCAAGGAACAGATCAAAAGCGGCGACCGCTCCGACAAGATCCGCACCTACAACTTTCCCCAGAACCGGGTGACCGACCACCGGATCAACTTCTCCCTCTACCGCCTGGAGGAGATCGTAGCCGGGGACCTCGGCGAGCTGGTCGGGAAGCTTCTCGCCTGGGAGCGGGAGGAGAAGCTCAAAGCCCTCGCCCGTCCCGCCGGCGCCGGCTCCGCGGGTTCGTAGCCGCGGACCTTGAGGTCCGCGGGCCGGGCCGCGCGGGTATCACGGGATGTCTAATCTGAAAGAGAACCGGCTTGGCGCCGCGACCGTCGCCGAGGCCCTCCGCCGGGGAGAGTCCTTTCTCCGCGACCGGGGGACCGAACGTCCCCGGACGTCCAGCGAGCTCCTTCTCGCCTCCGCCGTCGGCCTTTCCCGTTCCCGCCTCTTCCTCGACCTCCGCCGCTCCCTCGCCGCGGGGGAGGCCGGTTCGTATGACGCCCTGCTCTCCCGCCGCGCGGAAGGAGAGCCTCTTGCCTATCTGATCGGTTCGGTCGGCTTTCACGACTTGGAACTCGCCGTCGGCCCGGGCGTCTTCATCCCCCGGCCGGAGACGGAGGTCGTCGTCGAAACGGCGCGCCGGTGGTTCCCCGAGCCCTCGACGCCGCGGATCCTCGATCTCGGCTGCGGATCGGGGGCGATCGCCCTCGCCCTGGCCCGCGCCCTGCCGGCGGCCTCGATCTTCGCCTCTGATCTTTCTCCGGAAGCCCTCGGTTTCGCCCGACGCAACGCTTCGGCCCTGTCCCTGGGGGAGCGGGTGGAGTTCCGGGAAGGGGACCTCTTCGCTCCCTGGGGAGAGGAGTTCCGGGGGAGTTTCGACGGAGTGGCCAGCAACCCTCCCTATATCCGGCAGGGGGAGATCGCTGATCTCGCGCCGGAAGTCTCCCGCTACGAGCCGCGGTTGGCCCTCTCCGGGGGGGGGGATGGCCTGGCGGTGATCCGGAGGATCGTCTCCGGCGCCCCCGGTTATCTGCGTCCCGGCGGCCGTCTGATCTTCGAGATCGGCGCCGACCAGGGCGAAGTCGCGTCCGCGCTCTGCCAGGCGCAGCCGGAGTTCGAGGAGGTATCGGTGCTAAAAGACCTCGCCGGCCATGACCGCGTGGTCACGGCGAAAAGGTTAGATCGGAGGAGGCGCTAGCGAGTTGTGGGAGGGGCATTCATGCCCCGATGCCGGACCGGCCCGGATCGGAACACCGGGAGAGCACAACCGCTTGGCAAAGAGGACGGTTCCATTGTTTCGGGCTCGACATTCCAGGGCTGTCGTGGCTGAGTGCGGGGGTTGCACAATCGAGATGGAATGAATCAGGTGGATCGGGTAATATAATTTTCGGGAGATAAGCCATGGTACTGACGGCGATCATCCATAAGGAAGAGGAATGGTTTGTGGCCGAATGCCCTGAAGTGGGCACAGCCAGCCAGGGGAAGACTATCGAAGAGGCGGTGGCCAATCTTAAGGAAGCCACCGAACTCTATCTTGAGGAATTTCCTTGCCGCTCTCCATCTCATCCCATCCTGACCACGTTTGAGGTCCCGGCACATGTCTGAGTTGCCGCGCCTCTCCGGCCAAGAGGCGATACGGGTCTTCGAGCGTCTCGGGTTCCGCCAAGTCAGGCAGAAGGGAAGCCACGTCGTCCTTAGAAAAGGCGCCAGGGGGTGCGTCGTCCCCCTCCACAGTTCCCTCGCCCCAGGCACCCTCCGGAGTGCCGTTCGACAAGCCGGCCTCACCGTCGAGGAGTTTGTCGAAACCCACAAGAACGGATAGCGCGGACCAGGCCCTCCAGCTTACCCCGCCGCGCGCGTCCCAACCAGCGGCTGGAGCCTGCGGCCCTGCGGATCGGGAAAAGCATGGACAAGATCGAGATCCTCGGCGGCGTGCGCCTTTCCGGCGAGGTGACGATCGGCGGGGCCAAGAACGCCGCCCTCCCGATCATGGCCGCCGCCCTCCTCGCCCCCGGCCGCTCGGTGATCCACAACGTCCCGCGCCTTGAGGACGTCTCGACCATGCTCAAGATCCTCTCCGCCCTGGGCGCCCGCTGCGAATTCGTCGGCCCTTCCACCCTCTCCATAGATGCTACCGAGCTGACGAGCCAGGCCGCCCCCTACGAGCTGGTCCGGAGGATGCGGGCTTCGGTCCTGGTCCTGGGGGCGCTGCTCGGGCGATCGGGCCGGGCCGTGGTCTCGCTGCCGGGGGGCTGCGTGATCGGTCCCCGCCCGGTCGACCTCCACCTCAAGGGGCTGAAGGGCTTGAACGCGCGCATCAGCCTCGCCCACGGCTACATCGAGGCCGAGGGAACCGAGCTGCGCGGCGCCGAGATCGATCTCCGGGGGAGTTTCGGCTCGAGCGTGGGGGCGACCATCAACGTCCTCCTCGCCGCCGTCCGGGCCCGGGGGAGGACGGTCATCCACAACGCCGCCCGGGAGCCGGAGGTGGCCGACGCCGCCGGTTTCCTTTCGGCGCTGGGGGCTTCCGTCTCCGGGGCGGGGACCTCCCGGCTGGTCGTCGAAGGCGTGGAGCGGCTGCGGCCGGCGGAATACGAGATCATACCCGACCGGATCGAAGCCGGGACCTATCTGGTGGCGGGGGCTCTCGCCGGCGGGGAGGTCGCCCTCCGCGCCGCGCGCCCCGAGCACCTGGAAGCGGTGATCTCCGTCCTCGTTTCCTCCGGGGTAGCGGTCGAACGCTCCCCCGGACGCCTGACCGTCCGGGGCGGGGGAGGGCGGCAGGCGGCCGCGGTGGCCACCGCCCCCTATCCCGCATTTCCCACCGACATGGCCGCCCAGATCCTCGCTTTCCTTTCGGTCGTCCCGGGCACGAGCCGGGTGACGGAGACGGTCTACACCGACCGCTTCATGCACGTCCCCGAGCTCAACCGCCTGGGCGCCCGGATCGCCCGGGAGGGGGATTCGGCCGTGGTCCGCGGCGTCCCCGCCCTCTCCGGCGCGCCGGTGATGGCCTCGGACTTGAGGGCTTCGGCCGCCCTCGTCCTGGCCGGTCTGGTCGCGAAAGGGACGACCCTGATCAACCGAGTCTACCATCTCGACCGGGGCTACGAGCGGATGGAGGAGAAGCTCCGGGGGTTGGGGGCGAGGATCAGGAGGATCAAGTGAGGAAACGGTGTCAGGTGCAAGGTGTCAGGGAAACAATCTCCCGAGTCTGACACTTATAAGTCAGTCCAGAATAATATCGACACGTCATTGCGAGGAGCGGAGCGACGAAGCAATCTCTTATCGCGCACCAGGTTGGGATGGCCTCGTCCCCCTCGCTCCGCTCTGGGTCCTCGTAATGATGGCATGTCTATATTGTTCTGGACTGACTAATAACACCTGACACCTAACACCTAACACCTAACACCATCCGATGTTCGACGCCATCGCCAACCGGTTTCAGACGATCTTCCGCTCTCTGCGCGGATGGGGGCGGATGAGCGAGGAGAATATCTCGGAGGCCCTGCGGGAGATCCGGATCGCCCTCCTCGAGGCCGACGTCAACTACCGGGTGGTCTCCGAGATCCTCCGGGAGACCGAACGGGAGGCGATCGGGGGGAAGGTGGCGGCCTCGATCACGCCGGGCCAGCAGCTGATCGGGATCTTCCGGGACAAGCTCGTCCGCTTCATGACCGATCCCGAGCCGGGGCTCCGCCTCGCGGGCTCTCCCCCCGTGATCATGCTCCTCGGCCTGCAGGGGGCGGGGAAGACCACCGCCGCCGCCAAGCTTGCCCTGAGATACCGGAAGCAGGGCCAGCGGCCGCTCCTGGTGGCCGCCGACGTCCGCCGGGCGGCGGCCGTCGAGCAGCTCGTCGTCCTGGGGAGGAGGGTGGGGGTGGAGACCTACGCGCCCCGGTCCGGATCGGTTTCGTCGATCGTTCGCGAGTCGCTGGAGCAATCCCGCGCCGGGGGACATACCCTGCTCCTCGTCGACACGGCCGGCCGGCTCCACGTTGACCCGGAGCTGATGGCCGAGATCAAGGATCTCAAACGGGAGTTTGCCCCCAGCGCGGTTCTCCTCGTCCTGGACGCGATGACCGGCCAGGACGCGGTCAACGTCGCCTCCGCCTTCGACCGGGAGGTGGGGATCGACGGGGCGGTGCTCACCAAGCTCGACGGCGACGCCCGGGGCGGCGCGGCGATCTCGCTCCGGGCGGTCACCGGCAAGCCGGTCAAGTTCGTGGGCGCGGGCGAGCGGCCGGAGGACTTAAGCGAATTCGATCCCGCCCGGATGGTCTCCCGCATCCTGGGGATGGGAGACGTCCTCTCCCTGGTCGAGAAGGCGGAAGAAATCGCCCAGGAGGAGGCGGATCGGAGGGAGGAAAAGGGGCGCCGGCGCGAGTTCACCCTGGAGGACTTCCGCCGCCAGATGAAGCAGTTCAAGCGGATGGGTTCCCTGGATTCGCTCCTCGACGCGCTCCCGGTCGCCTGGCGGCGGAACGCGGACGGGGAGGGGGAAGCCCGCTTGAAGAGGATGGAGGCGATACTCGATTCGATGAGCGGGGAGGAGAAGGAGCGCCCCGAGATCATCGACGGGAGCCGCCGGGTCCGGATCGCTCGCGGCAGCGGGACCACGGTGCCGGAGGTAAACCAGCTCCTGAAGCAGTTCCAGGCCGTCCGCAAGATGATGGCGGCCGTGAAGTCGGGGAAGCTGCAGCCCGGCAAGCTGCCCTTCCGCCTGCCCGGAATGCAGCAAATATAATGTGAGAGGGAGTATTCTTGCCCCGATTAAGTCCGGCTTGGATCGGGGCAAGAATGCCCCTCCCACAACCCGCTCTCGCGCGTGGTCCATGTCGGTTGGTGGGAGGGACATTCCTGTCCCGATTCGCCGCGCGCCGGGCGACGATTGGTATTGACTCTAAGGAAGTCTGGCATAAACTTTATCGGCTGAAGGTGCAAAATCAAGGTGCATAACCCAGGAGGTGTATTTTGGCCGTTGTCATCAGATTGAGGAAGGTGGGGGGCAAGAACAAGCCGAGCTTCCGGATCGTGGCGACCGATATCCGCAGCCCGCGGGACGGGCGTTTCCTGGAGATCCTGGGCCACTACGACCCCGTCCGCGGTCGGGACTCGGTCACGGTGGACGCCGAGCGGGCCCGCTTCTGGCTCGGCCGGGGCGCGCTGCCCACCCGCACGGTGCATAACATATTCAAGAGGCTCAAGGTCTCCGCTTAAGGCGGGGCGGATTGCACCCGGGCCCGGGGCGCCGGTCGGCGCCGCCCGGGGACACGTCGGTCACGACCAGGACGCGGGACGCTTCCAGGAGGTAAACAGGTATGGGAATGAAGGATCTCATCGACTACGTGGCCAAGGCAGTGGTGGACAACCCCGACCAGGTGAACGTCACCCAGATCGACGGGGAGTCCACGGTGGTCTTCGAACTGCGGGTCAACCGGCAGGACGTGGGCAAGATCATCGGCAAGCAGGGGCGGACCATCAACGCCATCCGCACCCTTCTCAACGCGACCGCGGCCAAGGCCGGCCTCCGGGCGATGCTCGAGATCGTCGAGGAAGGCAAGCCGAAGGAATAACCGGCGGGCGAAAGGTCCGCTGCATGCCCGCCTCCGCGCTTCAGATCGACGTGATCGCCCTTTTCCCCGGGATGTTCTCCGGCTATCTCGGGGAGAGCATCCTGAAGCGGGCCCAGGAAAAAGGCCTGGTCTCCATCCGGATCGTCAACCTCCGAGATTTCTCCCGCGACCGCCATCGCACCGTAGACGACACCCCTTACGGCGGCGGATCGGGGATGGTTCTCAAGGCCGATGTCCTCTCCGCGGCGGTGGAGTCGGTTCGCCGGGAGGGGAGCCGGGTGATCCTGCTCTCGCCCCGCGGCCGGACCTTCACCCAGGCTGCGGCCCGGCGGCTGGCGGACGGGAAGCATTTGATCCTGGTCTGCGGGCACTACGAGGGAGTGGACGAGAGGTTCCGGGAAACCCTGGTGGACGAAGAGATCTCGGTCGGGGATTATATCCTCACCAACGGGGCGTTGCCGGCGCTCACGGTGATCGACGCGACGGTCCGCCTCGTCCCCGGCGTCCTGGGCGATCCGGAGTCCTGCCGTGACGAATCGTTCGTCTCCGGGAGGCTGGAGTATCCCCAGTACACGCGACCTCCGGTGTTCCGGGGGATGACGGTCCCGGAGGTCCTCCTCGGGGGCCACCACGGCGAGGTCGAGCTCTGGCGGAAGCGGCAGTCCTTGCTGATCACCCGGCGCTGCCGGCCGGATCTTATCGCGGCGGCCGACCTGACCGCCGAGGAGAAGGCTTGGCTCGAAGAATGGGAACAACCAAAAGGGAAAAAAGATGAACACGATCGATAAACTGGAGCGGGAGGGTCTTCGCCAGGACATTCCGGAGTTCCGCGTCGGGGACACCCTGGAGATCCAGGTCAAGATCATCGAGGAGGGGCGCGAGAGGGTCCAGACCTTCTCCGGCGTGGTGATCGCGCGCTCCGGGAGCGGCATCCGCCAGACCGTCACCCTGCGCCGGGAGTCTTTCGGGAAGGGCCTGGAGCGGCGCTTTCTCCTGCACTCTCCCCGCCTGGCCGGGATCGAGGTCACCCGCAAGGGATCGGTCCGGCGCGCCAAGCTCTATTATCTCCGCCAGAAGAAGGGCAAGGAAGCGAAGATCAAGGAAGTCAAATAATCATGGGGGAGAGCAGTTGCTCTCCCCCATGATTATATGCAATTCCACGGAGATCTCGGTGTAGGCCGCTTCTCCGCCTCCGCCCAGGCTTCGGCGGACAGGTGTGAAGCGGCGTCAGGCCAGTCGCGCCCCGACAGAGTCGGGGCCTGCATCGGCGGCCGTGTCCAGCCACGCATTGTCGGCCGGGAAGGGCCAAGGTTATCACCGGCAAACCGCGGTGAAGCGGCATTCTCAACCCGGTGGTCGCGTTAACCCGGGCGGTTTCTGGCCATTCCCCCCCCGTCTTCTTGCCCGGGAGGAGAGGTGCCGGAAGCGGGGATTCGCCCCGGTGGCCGGCCTCGACGAGGCCGGCCGCGGGCCGCTCGCCGGCCCGGTGGTGGCGGCGGCGGTGATCCTCCCTCCCGTTTTCTCCCTGTCCGCGGTCGTCAGGGATTCCAAGAAGATGTCGCCCGCCCAGCGGGAGAGGGCCTACGACTGCCTCTCCGCCCTGCCCGGGATCGCCATCGGGGTCGGTCTGGCCGACCGGGAGGAGATCGACCGGATCAACATCCTCCGGGCCACCCGCCGCGCGATGGCGCGCGCGGTCGCCCGACTCGACCCCCTCCCGGTCTTCCTGCTCATCGACGGCCTCCATCTTCCGGAGGTCGCCCTTCCCCAGGAGAAGATCATCCGCGGGGAGGACGAGAGCCTCTCCATCGCCGCCGCCTCGGTCATCGCCAAGGTCGTCCGCGACCGGATAATGACGGAGATGGACGCGAAATACCCCGGCTATGGTTTCGCCCGCCACAAGGGCTATGGAACCAAGGCGCATCTGGAGCGCCTCCGCCGCCAGGGGCCGTCGCCGATCCACCGGCGCTCCTTCGCCCCGGTGCGGGAACTGGGCTGACGGGCGGTTGCCAGCCGCTTCGGCCCCGTCGCGTCCTGTAGGCCGGTTCTGTGAACCGGCGGCCGTGCCTGTCGCGCCCGATCATAGATCGGGCCTACAGAACCGGCCGTGCTCGTCGCGCCTTGTAGGCCGGTTCTGTGAACCGGCGTCAGGCTCGTCGCGCCCCGACAGAGTCGGGGCCTGCATCGGACAGGCGTGAGCCGACGGTGGGGTTCCATGAAGCGCCGTCGGCCGGAACTACGATGACCGAGGAGAGGAGACAACTGGGAGCGTGGGGTGAGGAGAGGGCGGCGGAGTATCTCCGGCGGGAGAAGGGATTCTCCATCCTGGAGAGAAACTACCGCTGCCCCCTCGGCGAGATCGATATCGTCGCCGACGATGCGGGCGCGCTGGTCTTCGTGGAGGTGAAGACCAAGGGGAGCGGGGATTCCATCGCTCCGCAGGCGTCGGTGACGCCGGCCAAGCAGAGGCAGGTCGTCCGGGTCGCCCGCTGGTATCTCAAGGCCAAGCGGCTGGCCTCGCCGCGCTGCCGCTTCGACGTCGTCGCGGTCACGCCGGCCGCGGGCGGCCTCCCCGAGCGGATCGACTACTTCCGCGCCGCCTTCCGGCCTTGAGGGGAGGAGGGACGGTGTCAACTTGTCAACTATCAAGTTGACAAGTTGACACCGTCCCTCCTACCGGGTAGCGGGGATGTCTTCGGACGTGCCGTAGTAGACGCGGGTGGTCAGGCGGACGGACCAGAGGTTCTCCATCCCGCGGAAAATCCCCAGCTCGGCCGTCCCGTCTCCGTCGTAATCGCCGGGCCGCGGCCAATCGTAACAGTTTCCGAAATAGAGGCGGGTGAAGTCCCGGATCGCCCAGAGGCCCGAGCAGGAACGAAAGACGGCGGCCCGCGCGGTTCCGTCGCCGATGAAGTCGGCGGCGACGGGCCAATCCTCGCTCCGCCCCAGGTAGAACCGGCTGACGCCCCGGACCGCCCAGAGCCCTCCCTCCGCTTCGCGGAAGACCGCGGCGTCGATGGCGCCGTCTCCGTCGAAATCGGCGGAGACCGGCCAATCTCCCGTCCCGCCGAAGGTCAGGCGGCTGACCATGCGAATCGCCCAGAAACCGCTGTCGGCGCGGAAAAGGGCGGGGTCGGCAAATCCGTTCCCGTCGTAATCGCCGGGCACGGGGACGTCTCCGACCGTCCCGAAGAAGAACCGAGTGACGCCCCCGACCGACCACAAGCCGCTCCCCGGCCGGAAGATCCCCGCCCGCGCGACGCCGTCGCCTCCGTAGTCCCCGGAGACCGGAATGTCACCCGCCATTCCCAGGCGGAACGAGGTGAATCCCCTGACCGCCCAGTAACCGTCGGCCGGACGGAAAACGGCAACCTCGGCCGTGCCGTCTCCATCGTAGTCCCCGGAAGCGACCGCGGCCTGATACGGAAGGATACTGGGTCCGCAGGTCGGCGTGGGAGACGGAGTCGCGCTGGGCGTGGCGGTCGGCGTGGGCGACGCTGTTTCAGCCGGCGTGAGAGTCGGGGCGGGCGTCGGGGTTTTGGGCATCCAGGACGAAGGCGAAGGGCTGGGTGAGGGTTCGGCAGTCGGTGTGGCGGACGGCGCCGGAGTCGGTGACGCGGTCTTGGTCGGCTCGGGGGTCGGCGTGGCGGACGGTTCCGGCGTTGGTGATGGCGTCTTCGTCGGCTCGGCGGTAGGGGTAGCCGATGGTTCCGGCGTCGGCGATGGCGTCTTCGTCGTCTCGGCGGTAGGGGTAGCCGACGGTTCCGGCGTCGGCGATGGCGTCTTCGTCGTCTCGGCCGTGGGAGTAGCCGAAGGCTCGGGTGTGGGCGAAGCGGTCTTGGTCGGTTCGGCCGTCGGCGTCGCCGAAGGTTCCGGTGTGGGCGTGGCGGTCTTGACTGGGGTGAGGGTTGGCTCGGGAGTCGGGGTAGTCGTTTTTTGCGGCGTCAGTGTCGGCGCAGGCGTGGGCGAGGAGGTCTTGGACGGCGTGAGAGTCGGGGCGGGCGTCGGGGTTTTGGGCATCCAGGACGAAGGCGAAGGGCTGGGTGAGGGTTCGGCAGTCGGTGTGGCGGACGGCGCCGGAGTCGGTGACGCGGTCTTGGTCGGCTCGGCCGTCGGCGTAGCGGACGGTTCCGGTGTGGGCGAAGGAGTCTTGGTCGGCTCGGCCGTCGGCGTAGCGGACGGTTCCGGTGTGGGCGAAGGAGTCTTGGTCGGCTCGGCCGTCGGCGTAGCGGACGGTTGCGGCGTCGGCGATGGCGTCTTCGTCGGCTTGGCCGTAGGGGTAGCCGACGGTTCTGGCGTGGGCGAAGCGGTCTTGGTCGGCTCGGCCGTCGGCGTAGCGGACGGTTCCGGCGTTGGCGATGGCGTCTTCGTCGGCTCGGCGGTGGGGGTAGACGAATGGGGGGGGGTGGTAGAAGAGGTGTTGGTGGGCTCGGGCGGCGGGGTGGCGGACGGTTCGGGTGGGGGCGAGGGAGTCTTGGTCGGTTCGGCCGTCGGTGTCGCCGAAGGTTCCGGTGTGGGCGAGGGGGTCTTGGACGGAGTGAGAGTCGGGGCGGGCGTTGGAGTCTTGGGCATCCAGGACGAAGGCGAAGGGCTGGGTGAGGGTTCGGCGGTTGGCGTAGCGGACGGTTCCGGCGTTGGCGATGGCGTCTTCGTTGGTTCGGCGGTCGGCGTTGCCGTAGGTTCCGGTGTCTGGGTCGGCTCCGGCGTCGGCGAAGCAGTCTTGACTGGCGTGAGTGTCGGCTCGGGAGTGGGCGTCGCCGTTTTGACGGGCGTAAGCGTTGGTTCGGGAGTGGGTGTGGCGGTCTTGACGGGGGTCAAGGTGGGTTCAGGAGTGGGCGTGTACGTCGGCTCGGGCGTCTTGGTGGGCTCAGGAGTTGGTGTCGACGAGGGTTCCGGAGTCGGCGAAGGGGTCTTGGTCGGCGCGGCTGTCGGAGTCGCCGAAGGCTCTGGCGTGGGTGAAGGGGTCTTGGTCGGTTCGGCGGTCGGCGTGGTCGTCGGCGTCGGCGTGGCGGACGGTTGCGGCGTTGGCGAGGGGGTCTTCGTCGGTTCGGCGGTCGGCGTGGGTGAGGGCGACGGCGAGGGAGTCCGGGTTGGCGTCGCAGAAGGTATCGGCGTAGGCGAGGAGGACTTGGTCGGTGTCGGGGAAGGCGCCGGAGTCGGCGTTTCCGTCGGTGTGGCGGTGGGAGAGGGGGGGATCGTCACGGTCGGAGTGGGCGAGGAGGAGGGACTGGGAGAAGGAGCAGGCGTGGGACTCGGCGCGGTGAGGACGATCAGTCGCGCGGGGTAAGGATAAGTCAAATTTTCCCAAGAGCTCAGGCGAGCGTATCTTGTCGTCGTGCTCGTTTGAGCTATGAAAAGAACGGCAATGCTGCTGCCGCTGACCCAGCCGGGACGACTGGTTATTTCAGAGATCACTCCTTCCAGACCGCTCATCTCTTTCCAACCAGTATGCAGATTTAGGGTATTCCAGGACACATTGCTGGAAGTGCGCGGTCGGACAATGATCGACTGGGCATTGAAAGCAGGCGCGTTATCGGAAGCGTGGCCATAAATGCGACAGAAGATATCGTCTCTGTAATCGTCGTAAAAATACACCCAGCATGAAGCCGATGATATTGTCGAGCCTTGCGGAATATTGATGCCTTGGAAACGAAAACCGCCGCACCGAGAAAGGTTGTCGGTCATATTTGAAAAAGCGTTGGTATCTACGAAAAGGGCTGTGTAGCTGAAACCAGACGAGCCGGTTTCATAAGCGTCATCTGGCCCAGCCTGGACCGTAAAGCTGTGATACCAGCCGGGAGTGGGCGTGACCGTCGGCGTCGGCGACGAAGGTGGGGTCTTATAGCCGACCGGCGTCGGAGTGGGTGTGACGAGGGGAGGGGTAGCTCCGGAAGGAAAAGCGGCGGCGGTCAAACAGCACCACTCGTCCCAGAAGGTGTTTCCCCGCGAAGAGACATAGAGGTTCAGGTCCCCGTTGGCGCTTTGCTTGGCCATCGCGGCCCCGTCGGGGAGGATCGCCCACGAGGAGAGAACCTCCCCGCCCCCTTCCGCCTGATACCAGAACTTGAGCCGATCTCCGGTCTGGCACGGCCAGGACGAGCCGCTATTGGTGTAGATCCGGAAGTAAAGGTCCGTATAGCCGGAACCGGAGCCGGATCCCCAGGAAGTCCCGTCATTTTCGTTGTCCCACAAGGAGCCGTTTTCGTCGGACCAGGGAGAGTAGAAGACATAATAAGGGCTGATGGCCCGCGGAGTCTGAAGAACCGCATCGAAGACGTCGTGCACGAACAGCCGGTCGGAGCAGGGGACGTTGGGCGTGGGCGACGGCTCGGGAGAAGGAGTGGGGCTGATCGCGAACCTCCACTTAATGGAGGCGACGAAGGCGTCGTCCGTCCCGGCCGCGTTGTTCAGGGACGACTGGTAGGGACGGCTGACTGGGAAGTTGATCGAGGAGGTGATGCCCGCGATATAGGCGGTCGAGGAGGCCCAGCTGGCTATCCCCCGTCCCTCGTCCTTGGCACTCCCCCCGAGATATGTGGAGTAGGCCAGGGCGGAGCCGGTGGTGGAGACCCGGATGACGAAGGCGTCGCCGGATCCTCCGTAGGTCGCCTGCAGGGGCTCCAGCGTGGGGAAGTCGGCTGAATAGGTGACCCCGGTGAAGTAGCCGAAGTAATACCCGTCGACGGCGCAGCCGTAGGCGCGGTCGTCGCCGATCCCGCCCAAGTAGGTGGAGTAGGCTAGGTTGGAGAGGTTGGAAGGCATGACGGCGGCGAAGGCGTCAGTCAGGCCGGCGAAGGAGCTCTGGTAGGCATTGACCGTCGGGAAATCGGCGGAATCGGTGCAGCCGGCCAGGAGCAGGTAGCTGTTGAGATAGAAGCACAGGCCGTAGCCATAATCGTTTCCGCTCCCGCCAAGGTACGATGAATAGTTGATGGTCTTGCCGGTGATGTAGAAGTGGGTGAGGAAAGCGTCGGTCCCTCCGGCCCGGGAGGACTGGTAGCCGGACTTGGTGGGAAAATCGTCGGAGGCGGTGGTCCCGATTACCAGGGCGATAAGGGCCGAACCGTCGACGTCGTTGGCGCGGTCATCCTCGCTTCCCCCGAGATACGAGGATAAGGTGAGGAAGGAACCGGACGACGTGATCTTGGTCACGAAGGCATCGAATTGCCCCGCCCGGCTCGATTGGTAGGAATTATAAGTGGGGAAATTATCCGATTCGGAGTCGCCGACTATGAAGAGGCTGTCGACCGCCCGGGCGTAGTCGTTTCCGCCGCCACCGAGATACGTGGAGAATAGGAGAACCGAGCCGGTGGATGATAGCTTGGTCAGGAAGGCGTCGAAGTTGCCTGCCCAAGAAGTCTGATAGGCGTTCAGGATGGGCAGGTCGGTGGAACTAGTGTAACCAGCCAGGTAGATCGCATCGATGCCATCGAGCGTGAAGTGGTCGAGGCCGGTCGCGTAGTCCGTGTCGCTGCCGCCGAGATAGGTGGAGAAGATAAGAAGGGAGCCCGAGGTGGAGAACTTGGAGATGAAGGCGTCGGTCGGAGCCGCGGTGTCGTTGAGGCTCGACTGATAGGGCGAGAGGATGGGGAAAGCGGCCGACTGGGTGTAGCCGGCGACGAAGGCGAAGCCGTCGTTCACGTCCACGCTCAAGGCGCGGTCGACGCCGGCGCCCCCGAGGTAGGTGGAGTAGTCGAGGGTGATGATGTAGGTGGGCTCTCCGGGGTCTCCCTTCCAGCCGGTGACGGGGGCGCCGTTTCCGGCGATGACCGAGAGCGTTCCCAGACCGTAAAGGAGGAGACAGGCGATGATAACGCCGTGGAGGATGCTGGCGCCTCGTTGGTCCATGGCCGAGAGAAGCCCCGATCGCTGGTTTTCGCCCCCTGCCTGGCTCGGGCGATTTGTTCGGCAAACATTAAACAGTAAATAGCATGTAGTAAACAGCAAACAGCGAACCGACACAGTCCGGGTGGCCGGTTTGGGGTTTACCGTCCCCCTTTTTTACCGCGTCACCGGGAGGTCGCCGCTGGCCCCGAGCGAGACCCGGGTCAGGCCGCGGATCCGCCAGGAATCGTCGCCCGGACGGAAGACGCCCGCGTCGTCGAGGCCGTCCCCGTCGTAGTCGGCCGGAACGGGCCAGTCCCCCGTCGCCCCGAAATAATAGCGGGTCAGGCCCCGCACCGCCCACAGTCCGGAAGACGGGCGGAAGACCCCCGCCTTCCATCCGGTGCCGTCGTAGTCGCCCGGGATGGGACGGTCGGAGGCCAGCCCGTAATAGAAGCGGGTCAGTCCGCGGACCGCCCAGAAGGCGTTGGGGGAGCGGAAGACGGCGATGTTCTTGGTCCCCTCCCCGCTCCAGTCGCCGGGGATCGGGATGTCGGAGGAGGACCCGAAATAGGCGCGCGTCGCATCCCGGAGATACCAGCCCTGGTTGGACGGCCGGAAGAGGCCGGGGGAGGCCGTGCCGTCACCGTTGTAGTCGCCGGGGGCGGGGACGTCTCCGCTCGCCCCGTAGACCGTTTGGGTCAGGTTGCGGATGGTCCAGAGGCCGGAGGAGGGGCGGAAGCAGGCGAGGTCGGCCGAGCCGTCGCCGTCGAAGTCGGCGGGGACGGGGAGATCGCCGGCGTTCCCGAAGACGGTCCCCGCCGAGCCGGGGGTCAGCCAGGTCCGGGACGACGGGCGGAAGACGGCGCACTCATCGGTCCCGTCGCCGTCGTAATCGCCTGAGTCGACGGCGGAGATGGGGAGGTAGGGGGTCGGCGAGGGCACGGCGACGAGGACCGCCAGGCGGGCGGTTGTTCCCACGGCCGCCTTGGTAAAAGCGGTCGCATAGTCACCGTTGCAGTTTGCCCGGGTGTCATTGACGGTGTGATACTCGGGGTTGAAGTCGCCATCGGACTCGATGCCCGTGACCGCCGGATAGTCGAAGGACCAGAAGCTTGCGTGATCGGACCAGTTCGCCGGCCCGGAGTATAACTGCGGGTCCAGGCCGAGGCTGTAGGTGGTGTTGGTATCGACCAGGAGGTCGGCGAGGATTTTCGAGGCCGTCTTGGATCCCCAATAGACCTCGCCCATCCCGTCGTCGTCGCTGTCGTAGGCGATCATGTCGAAGTTGAGCGCCCCCAGGATGTTGTCCCCGGCCGCGTCCGCCGCGGCGGCGTAGGCGTGGCTCCCGTAGAGCCCCTGCTCCTCGCCCGTGAAGAGGACGTAGCGGATGGTGTTCTCGAAATGGCGGGAGCTCAAAATCGAAGCAGCCAGCAGGACGGCGGACGATCCGCTGGCGTTGTCGTCGGCCCCCGGCGCGGTTGAACCGCCGGGCTCGTCGTCGAGATGGGCGCAGATCACGTAGATATTATCGGGGTTGACGATCCCGGTCTGGATAGCGAAGACGTTCCGGCCGTTCACCCCGTCTTCGCTGTAGGTCTGGTAGGCGGCGGCGAGGCCGAGCCGCTGGAAGTATTCGAGGCAGTATTGGGTGGCTTTCTGGATCGGCGTGGTTTGGTAGGTGTTCCGGGTCTGGATGGTGTAAGAGCTTCCGCCGACGGAGACGGCGTTTACTCCGCTCAAGTTCCCGATCATGTCCCAGACATTGTTCTCGGTCACCGCATCGATGATCGTCTGGATTCCAGGCTCCCAACCCATCGCCACCGCGGGCGCCTCCCGGGGGGGCGCCCGGGAAAGGCGGGGAGGGGGACGAACGACCCGGATTTCCATCCCCTGTTCGGCGAGCCGGTCCGCCCCCTTCTGGCTGATGAAGACGAGCGCCGTCCGCCCGTCGCGGATGAGGACCGTTCCCCCGAGTTCGGCCGGGAGGCTGGACCGCCGCCCCCGCACGGTGACGAGGAAGAGCTTTTCTCCCGCTTTCGCCGGCGGGAGGAAACGCTTCTCCCCGTCCCGAATCGTATTTCCCGCCGCCGTTCCGGCGGAGAGGACGGAGTATTCCCGACCCCCGACCCGGAACCGGGCCCAGACCGCGTTTCCCGCCTCCGGGGAGATGCCCTCGGCGGGAACGAGGACGGGCTGAGGCCAAGCGGCCACGGGGAAGACGGCGAAAAGAAGGCAGACGGGGATGATCGCCCGGAAGGCGGCTTTAGCATTTGCAATCAAGATGTTTCCGATCAATGAGCGGTGATCAGTAAAAGAAACCGAAGTGATCAGTCATCAGTAACTGATCACCGATTACTGATCACTGTCATCTGGTCACCGGGAGGTCGCCGCCGGACCCAAGCGAGACCTGGGTCAGGTCGCGGATGCGCCAGGAACCGTCACCCGGTCGGAAGACGCCCGTCTCGTCGAGGCCGTCCCCGTCGTAGTCGGCCGGGACGGGGCGGTCGCCGGCGGTCCCGGCGTAGAAACGGGTGAGCCCCCGGACCGCCCAGAGGCCGCTCCCCGGCCGGAAGATCGCCGCCCGCCAGCCCGCCCCGTCGTAATCCCCCGGGACCGGGAGATCGCCCGCGAGGCCGAAGTACAGCCGCGTCAGCCCCCGGACCGCCCAGAGGCCGCCAGCGGGGCGCACGACGGCGATGTCCCTCGTCCCATCCCCGGACCAGTCGCCGGGGAGGGGGACGTCGGAGGCGAGCCCGAAAGAGCAGCGGGTCGCGTCCTTCAGTATCCAGTTCCCCGAGGCGGCCCGGAAGAGGCCGGGGGAAGCAGTGCCGTCGCCGTCGTAGTCGCCGGGGGCGGGGAGATCCCCGCTCCCCCCGTAGGCCAGCGCGGTCAAGCCGCGGACGGTCCAGAGGCCGGAGGCGGGGCGGAAGCAGGCGATATCGGAGATCCCGCAGCCGGTGTAGTCGGCGGGGACGGGGACGTCCTCCTCCCCGCCGAAGAGGACGGCGGGCGAGCCGGAGATCAGCCAGGTCCCGCCGGAGGGGCTAAAGACCGCGCAGTCGTCGGTCCCGTCCCCATCGAAATCCCCGGATTCGCTGGCCGAGGGGGGAGGGTAGGCCGGGGTCGGGGTCGGGGGGAGGAGGACGGCGAGGCGGGCGGCCGTCCCCACCGCCGCCTTGGCGAAGGCGGTGGCGTAGGGGGCGTTGCAGATGGAGCGGAGGTCGTTCGCGGTATGGTAGAAGGGGTTGAAGTCGTGCGCCGTGTCCTCGATCCCCAGGATCGCCGGGTAGCCGGCGTTCCAGAAGCGGGCGTGGTCGCTCCGGGTGGTGGAGCCAACGGTCAGCTTGGTCCAATCCAGATCGAGGCCGTAGGAGGAGATGGTGTCGATGAAGAGGTCGCCGAGCGTCTCCGAGGCGCTGACCGCGGTCCCGCAGTGCAGTTGCATCGCCCCGTCGTCGTTTCCGTCGTAGGCGATCATGTCGAAGTTGAGCGCGCCGAGGATGTCGTCCCCGGCCGCGGCCGCGTCCTGGACGTAGCAGTAGCTCCCCTGCAACCCCTGCTCCTCGCCGGTGAAGAGGACGTAGCGGATGGTGTTCTCGAAGCGCCGCGAGCTCAAAACCGAGGCCGCGAGGAGGACCGCCGCGGAGCCGCTGGCGTTGTCGTCGGCGCCGGGAGCGACGGCGGCGTTGGGCATGTCGTCGAGGTGGCCGCAGATCACGTAGATATTGTCGGGGTTGACGGTCCCGGTCTGAACCGCAAAGACGTTCCGCCAGGCGTTCCCGTTCCAGGTGTAGGCGTGGAACGAGGCCCCGAGCCCCAGCCCCTGGAAATACTCGAGGCAATACTGCGCGGCCTTCTGGATCGGGACGGCCTGGTAGGAGTTGCGGGTCTGGATGACGTAGGGGCTCCCCTCGACGACGACTGAGTTCTCCCCGCTCAGGTCGCCGATCGCGTCCCAGACGACCCCCTCGGTCACGGCGGCGATGATCTCCTGGATCCCCTCCTCCCAACACCTCCGGACGGCCAGCGGTCCGGGCCGGGGGGCGGAGGGCCGGGGGGGAGGGGGGAGGACCGCCGCGATTTCCATCCCCTCTTCCGCGAGCGCGTCGGCGCCGGCCTGGTCGAGGAGGGCGAGCGCGGTTCGGCCGTCGTGGACGACGATCTCACCCCGCCGCTCGATCGCCGCCGGGTCGAGCGCGCCGCGGGCGAAGACGAGGAAAAGCTTCCGGCCGCCGGGAACGGCGAGGGGGGTGAACCCCCGCGCCCGGCAGATCTCCGCCGCCGCCGCCGTTTCGGCGGAGACGACGGCCCATTCCCGGCCCTCGATCGAGAAGCGGTCCCAGACGGGGCAGGAGGCGGGAGGGTTCCGGTCGGTGGGGACGAGGAAGAGCTCGGCCGGAGCGGCGGAGGGAAGGACGAGGAGCGCGGCCAAAATAAACCACGGGGCGAACGGCCGTCCCCCGTGGCGCGGCTTCTTCACACCCCTATTCATACCACGGATCGGCCGGCATCTCAACGCGTGGGGAGGAAGACCCGCCCGGCGCGCGGACATGAATGTCCGCGCCTACGGGACGGAGCGGCCGCCCTTTCCGGCGTCGGCGATGACGATCTCCCGGATCTTGAAGAAGGCCTGGTAGCCGACGTTGCGCCAGTCGGAGGGGTCGGAGGTGATGTCGCCGACGTAGAGGGATTTTGGCTTGACCGAGAGGGGAGGGAGGACGAGACGGTCGGTCCGTCCCGCCCGCTTGGCCTCGGCGACGGTCCGGTAGCGGGACTCCATCTCCCGGTCGTAGGCGGCGGCGGAGCCGTCGAGAAGGTCGCGCCAGGCGCGGTGGACGTTGGACGACCGGTCGGCGAGAGACCAGGCCGCCAGGGCGATGAGGAGGAGGGAGAAGGCCCAGGAAGGGGTTGCCGGCCGGCGCGCCGCCCCGAAGAGGCGGGCGGCCAAGCTGAAGACGACGATCAGCCAGCCGATCAGGAAATAGCAGTAAATGGGGTTGAGGACACGGGGCGGGGCGGCGGGGAGGGCGTAGGACGGAGGGAGCCAGAGGAGGAAGTAGGCGGCGAGGACCAGGAGGAGGGTAGGGAGGAAACGCCGGGAGAGGCGTCGGACGGCGGCCGGATCCATGGAGAGGAAGAGCCCGAGCCCGAGCGCCGTGAGCAGGAGGAGATCGAGCGAAAGGATCCAGGAAGAGGTGCGGTCGGCGGCGAGGCGGATGGCCCGGGAGAGGACGGGGAGGAGGGAACGATCGACGGATGCGCAACCCGCGGTGGCGATCATGGCGGCGTTCCCCGGCGCCAGGATTTCCAGAGCGGCCGACCCGGCCGCCACGGCGAGCAGGACGGCCAGGTAGCCGTTCCCCACCCTTCCTTCCCAACGGGCGATGAGAAAGACGGACGCGGCGAGGAAGAGGGTGATCGTCATGGCCATCTCGTCCCCCCCCACGGAGAGGAAGAGGCAGAGGAGGAGGAGGAGGAAGCTCGCGATCCTGCCCCGCCCCGTTTCCGCGCGGAAAAAGCGGATCAGGGCGGCGCAGAGGAAGAGGGAGGTGACCAGGGGGAAGGTATGGGCCATGTATCCGGAATGCCAGAAGAAACCATCCGCGGCCGCGGGCAGGCGCGCGAAAGAGACGATCGCCAACCCCGCTGCGCCGGCGAAGAGGGTTCCGGCGGGGGCGTGGAGGAGAAAGCGATTCGCGGTCCGCGCGAGGAAGAACAGGGCGGCGAGGAAGAGGAGGCAGATGGCGACGGAGGAGAGGCGGTACCAGTCCCACCGGTCGAAGGCGATCGGGCAGAGGGCATGAGCGACGTGGGTCACATACCGTCCGCCCCAGGTCCGGTAGGTCCGGCGGGCCCGGGCCGTCAGGGCCTCGAGCCTGGTCTCGCCGCGCGCGGGCGCGTCATGGACCCGGATGCACTGGCAGTAGTCGTCGGTCGAGGGATGGTTGTAGGCGGAGAGGAGCAAAAAGGGAAGGAGGCAAGCCAGCAGGGCGAGGGCGGCGACCACGGGGAGGGCGGCCTTCATCGTCAACCGCGCAGGGTGTACTGGGCGGAGAGGAAGTAGAGGGCCATCGCCCGGTAGGACTCGACCGGGATCGCGCGGGCCGTCTCCAGGGCGTCGTCGTAGAGCCGGGCCGCGGTCAGCTTGCAGGAGACCACCGAGAGGCGGCGGGAGCGGTCGGGCGGGGAGACGATCGCGTGGGCCGCCCGCTTCGCCTCGGCGAGGAGGGCGGGCACCTCCGCTTCCCGCCCGCAGCGGCGGCTGCAGTCGCTCAGTTTGATGAAGAGCCAGGACCGCTCATCGGGGATGGCGGTCTTTTCGGCGGCCTCCCGGGCCCGGGGGAGGAGTTCGGCGGCCAAGTCCCTCTGTCCTCCGGCGAGGTACTGGTCGGCCGCCCGGACCAGGACGGCCGCTTGCCGGTGGTGCTCCCCGATCTCGCCGATGAGCGCGATCGCCCGGGCGAGGTTTCCCAGGGCGACGTCGCGCTGCTGGTCGCGGGCGAATTCCTGGGCGATGCCGATCAGGGTCAGGGCGCGCTCGGAGGGTGAGGCGATCCCCTCCGCCGCTTCGGCGGCCTCGGCGGAGATCTCCGCCGCGACGTAGCGCTGGCCGAGACGGTTGAACTCGCAAGAGAGGCGGGCCAGGGCCCGGGCCCGGTCGCTCGCGTCGCGCAGATCCCGGGCGGCCTGACGGCCCTCGGCCAGGATCCGCTGGGATTCCTCCGTCCGCCCCGCTTTTCTCTCCGCGGCGGCGGCCGCCGCCAGGGCTTCGAATCGCCGCCAGCCGGGGGGGGCGGCATCAACCCCGGCGGCGGATCGGCCGGAAGCGGAAGGCTGGGGCGGGGCGGCCATGGTCAGATTTTCTTGGAGATGGAGAGGAGGTTGGAGCTCGCCTCTCGCTGGTAGGAGAGGCCGTCGGCGGCCTTGCGGATGAAGAGGATGCCCAGGCCGCCGACCGGGCGTTTGTCGAGGCCGAGGCTCAGGTCGGGCGGCGGGACGGCGAGCGGGTCGAAGGGCTTTCCCCAGTCCCGGATGGAGACGCCGAAGGCGTCCGGGCCGGGATGGCAGGAGAGCTCGATCTCGCCCTCCTGGCCGGGGGGATAGGCGTAGCGGATGATGTTGGTGCAGGCCTCGTCGACGGCGAGGTGGAGATCCTCGACCGCCTTCTCCGGGAGCCGAATCTCCCGCGCCCGGTCGATGACGAAGTTGACGAGCTGCTCCAGCCGGTCGAGGCGGGCCTCGACCCGGAGGGTATGGGAGGAGTTCCTTTTCATGGCGCTGGCAAACGGAAGATATTAAACCGAGCGGCCCGCCGGGGAAAGGCAAAAAGGGCCCCCCGGAGGCGGTGCGGAAGGGCGCCGGAGCCCGAATGCCGCGGACGCTTTTCCCCCGGTTGGGGCAGATTGTCCCTTGAACCTTTTCCTTCTCCTCCCTATTATCTGTTTCTGGCCCTCCCTCCCCGGGATTGGTGGCCGCGCGACCATGGACCGCATACTCGTTATCGAGGACTCCGCCGACGTGCGCCGGATGCTCCGCCTCGGGCTGGGCGGGCACGGCTGGGAGGTCGACACCGCTCCGGACGGGAAGACCGCGCGGGATAGGCTCGAGCGGGGTGGCTACGCCGTGGTGGTGAGCGACATCCGCCTCCCGGACGTCAAGGACCTGGAGCTGATTTCCTTCATCAAGAGCGCCGCCCCCGAGGCGAAACTGGTGGTGATGACCGCCCACGCCACCGTCGCCCTGGCCAAGGAGTGCGTGCGCAAGGGCGCCGCCACCTTCATCGTCAAGCCCTTCACGCTGGAGCAGATGCGCTACACCGTCGAGACGGCTCTGATGGAGAGGCGGATCCTCGCCGAGGACGAGGATAGCTACGGCCGCGAGCTTAAGGAGAGCCGGTTCTGCGACCTGGTGGGCAAGAGCCCGGCGATGTGCAAGGTCTACCGGGCCATCCTCACCGTGGCCAAGACCGACAGCCCGGTCATCATCTACGGGGAGACCGGGACGGGCAAGGAGCTGGCGGCCCGGGCGATCCACCAGTCGAGCGACCGGAGCTCGAAAAGCCTGGTCGCGGTGAACTGCGCCAGCCTCTCCGAGAGCCTCCTGGAGAGCGAGCTCTTCGGCCACGTCAAGGGGGCGTTCACCGGGGCGATCCGAGACAAGAACGGCCTCCTCCGGGAGGCGCGGGACAGCACCGTCCTCCTCGACGAGATCAGCGAGCTCTCCGGCGCCCTCCAGGCCCGCCTTCTCCGCTTCCTCCAGAACGGCGAGGTCCGCCCGGTGGGCTCCTCCACGGTCCAGATCTCCAATGCCCGGGTGGTCGCCACCACCAACGTCCCCCTCGAGGAGCGGGTGGCCCAGGGAAAGTTTCGCGAAGACCTCTTCCACCGCCTGAACGTGATCTGCCTCGTCCTCCCCCCCCTCCGCGAGCGGAAGGAGGACATCCCTCTCCTCAGCCACAGCTTCCTCGCCGAATTTGTCCGGGCCCAGAAGAAGCCGATCCGGTCCATCACCCCCGAGGCCCTAAGCCTCCTCATGGCCCGCGATTGGCCGGGCAACATCCGGGAGCTCAGGAACGCCATCGAGCGCGCGGTCACCTTCTGCGCCGGCGACGCCATTCTGCCCGGCCACCTCCAGTCCGGCCTTCCGTCCGGCGCCGGGGCGGAGAGCGAGGGAGCCCTGCTCGATCTCGGCAAAACCATCGAGGCCACCGAGCGGACCCAGATCGAGAAGGCCCTGCAGGCGACCGGCGGGAACAAGAGCAAGGCGGCGGAGATGCTCGGGATCGACCGGATCACGCTTTGGCGGAAGATCAAGGCCTATCGCCTCTCCGAGCGCGCTTAGGGTTGCGCCGCCGCAACGCCTGTTGTCGGTTTTCAACGGCTTCATCTCCTACCCTCCCTCGCCCCCGCCGCGCGGCGGTTCGCACCTCCATGCGCGGCAACCAGTTGCGTATCCGGCGATTATTCCCCGGTCCGGCACGGATATTGCTATCTATAATGCCCGTCATGTTCCGGAGCCGGCCATATCCCGCCCTTTTCGCCGCCCTGGCCGCCGGGGCGGCTCTTTTGGGAGCTTCCGCCTTTGCCGACGACCTCGTCTTCATCCATCACTCCTGCGGGCAGAACTGGCTCGACGATGGGCTCGAGGCCGCCCTCGCGGCCAAGATCTACATCGACGAGCGCAACGACATCTACTACGGGACCGACTTCGCCCCCACGACCGGCCGGCCCGACTCCCTGGCGGGGGTTCCGGGGGACAACACGAACATGAACCACTGGATCCGGTGGTTCAACGACTACTTCGACCCGATCCGCTCGCATGGGTGCGCCGACGGCTTCAACCGGATCGTGATGTTCAAGTCCTGCTACCCGATCAGCGACATAGAGTCCGCCGGGACCGCGCCGGGCGATCCTTTCAGCTCCTCCCAGACGATCGCCAACTACCAGGCGGCGTACCGGAAATACGGCGACCCCGGGGGGACGTACGCGAACGGCGGGTACGTCTATCGGCCGCTGGAGGACGTCTTCGCCGCCCATCCCGACATCCTCTTCATCCCGGTGACGGCGCCGCCCCGCCACTATGCCCCCTCCGACCCGACGACCGACGCCGCCGCCCACCGGGCGCGGGTCTTCAACGACTGGCTCGCCGGCGAATGGCTCGCCTCCTACCGGTCCGCCCACCCGGGGCTCGACAACGTCGCGGTCTTCGATTGGTTCGACTTCCTCGCCTACCCGGACGACGACCCCTCCCATCCCAATCGCCTCCGGGCGGAATACGGCGGGACAGGGGGGGACTCGCACCCTACCGCCGCGGCCAACGCGGCCTCCGCGGTCGCCTTTGCCTCCGGGGCCGACAACTTTCTCGACGCCGCCTTCGCCGCCTTCGCGTCCGGCACGCCCACCCCCGCGCCCTCCCCTTCCGCGAGCCGCCCGCCTAGCCCCTCGCCCTCCCCCTCGGCCGTCCCGCCCTGGTCCTGGACTGGGGGAGTCGGCATCGGTTCCGGCCTGGGGACGGGCTACGAGCCGAGCGGACTCTCCTGGAACGAGGAGACCGCCCTCCTCTTCGTGGTTGGCGACGGCGGCCAGGTCTCCTGGATGAGCTCAAGCGGCGTCGCGGTCGTCACCCGCACCCCGGGGGGCGACCTCGAGGGAGTGGCGATCGCCGACCCATCCTCCCCCTTCGTCTATCTCGGCGTGGAGAACCCCGACTCCATCGTCGAATACAACTACCAGAGCCGCTCCCTCAGCGGGAAGAGCTGGACGCTCACCTCCTGGATGAGCGGGGACGCCAACCAGGGGCTGGAGGCGCTCGCCTTTGTCCCCAACGGCTACCACCCCTACGCCGCGTCCTCCTCCGGGGGGCTCTTCTACGCCGGCCTCCAGCAGGATGGGAAGATCTACGTCTTCGACGTCAACCTGGGGACGAGCGGGACGGTCTCCCACGTCGCCACGCTCACCCCCTACCCCGGCCTGACCGACATCTCCGGCCTCGATTTCCGCCCGGAGACCGGGATCCTTTACGCGATCTTCGACAGCTCCGACCTTCTTCTGGAGATGGACCCGGACGGGACGATCTGGTCCGCCCAGACCATCCCGGCCGGGACCCAGGAGGGGATCGCCTTCCGGCCGGACTGCGCGGCCCGGACGGCCACGGTCTTTATCGCCCACGACGATCCCGGGGCGGTCGTTCGCTACCAGGGGTACCCGATCGCCTGTCTGATCTCCCCCTCGCCCACCCCCACCCCCCGGCGGACGCCCACGCCCGCGCCCACACTTCCGCGGACGCCCACGCCTACGCCCACCCTTCCCCGGACGCCCACGCCCCCGCGGACTCCCACGCCCGCGCCCACGCTTCCCCGGACGCCGACGCCCGCGCCCTCCTTGAGTCCGCCGCCTTCCTCGGCCCGGGCGCTCTTCGTCCACGACTCGCGGGCGGCCTGGCTGGGGCAGACCCGATCGGAGAACGGCTGCGGGATCTTCTACTCCCCCTACTCGGACGAGAACGGCGCGCTCTGCGACCACGATCACTACGGCCGGGAGCAGGTCCGACCGGAGTGGTTCGGCCAGCCGGCGGAATACCGGGACCGGAACTTCTTCCTCTACGTCCACCGGGCCGCGGACGAGGGCTGGAACACGGTGGCGGGGGACCGGATCCGGATCTGGTACCAGGAGACGGCGGGGGGGGAGGAGAGGTCGGCCTGGCTCTACCTCCCCGGGGGCGCGGCGCTATCCGCCCGCTGCGACGTCGACGAGGTGACGCTGGTCTACTACGACGTCGACGGCAACGCCTACTGGGACGCCGCCCTGGCCCAGCCGGCCTACCTCAACCTCCTCCCCACGCCGCCCCCCACGCCCCCGCCTTCCCCCAGCCCCGCCGCCCCGCCCTCGCCGACCCCGGGGCGGATCGTCTCCGGAAGCGCCGATTACGACGGCGACGGCGCCGACGATCTCGCTCTCTTCCGCCCCTCCGACGGCGGCTGGCGGGTCCGGGAGACGACCGCCGTTTTCTACGGAACCGCCGGCGACATCCCCGTCCCCGGGGACTACGACGCCGATGGACTCTGCGACATCGCCGTCTTCCGCCCCTCCGAGGCCAAGTGGTGGCTGAGGAACCCCGCCGGGGGAAGCCTCTGGCGCGCGGTCTTCGGACGGGCGGGGGACATCCCCGTCCCGGCCGACTACGACGGGGATTTCGCCACCGACACCGCCCTCTTCCGCCCCTCCACCGGCCAGTGGTTCGTCCGCTCCGTCTCCTCGTTCTCCTTCGGACAGCGCGGCGATGCGCCGGCCCCCGGGGACTACGACGGCGACGGCCGGGCGGAGGCGGCCGTCTGGCGGCCCAATGGCTGGTACGTCCGCGGGATCACCCAGGCGGTCATCGGGATCGCGGGCGACGTCCCGGTCCCCGGAGACTACGACGGCGACGGCACCTGCGAGATCGCCCTCTTCCGCCCATCTTGCGGCCTTTGGCAGATCCGGGGGGCCACGTCCTTTTCCTTCGGACTTTCCGGCGATATCCCCTTCCCCCTCGACTACGACGGGGACGGGACGGCCGGGGCGGGGCTCTATCGCCCCTCCGAGGGGCGCTGGCATCTTCACCTCCTGACCGCGATCTACTACGGGATCGCCGCCGACCAGCCGCTCGCGGGAGGGGAGGAATAAAAGAAAAGATCAATGTTCAAAGTTCAAGGGATCAATGTTCCGAAGCGATATCCCCGCGCTTGAACCTTTGATCTCTTGATCTCTGACTCCGCTCCCCGATCCGCTCCCTTTCTCCCCTCCGCCTTCCTTCGGATTTCTGCTATATTCCGAGCGTGGAGCCTATCCGCTACTACAGCACCAACCGCGGTCTCGCCCGTCCCGGGTGGAAGCCCTTCACGCGCCTGGTCTCCTTCCGGGAAGCCCTCCTGATGGGGCAGGCGCCCGACGGGGGGCTCTTCATGCCGGAGCGGATCCCGGTCCTCCCCGTCGCGACCATCCGCGGCTTTAAGGGCCGCCCCTACCGGGAAGCCGCGCTCGCGGTCGCCCGGGCCTGGCTCGGCGATTGCCTCCTCCCGGCCGAGCTGGAAACGGCGGTCCGCGACGCCTACGATTTCGACGTCCCCCTGGAGCGGGTCTTCGGGCGGACCTACGTCCTCCGCCTCGACCGGGGCCCCACCGCCTCCTTCAAGGACTTCGCCGCCCGCCTGATGTCCCGCCTGATGTCCGCCCTGCGCGACCCCTCCCGCCGCCTGAACGTGCTCGTCGCCACCTCGGGCGACACCGGGAGCGCGATCGGCGACGCCTTCCGGGGGGTCGAAGGGATCGGGGTCTGGATACTCTACCCGGCCCGGGAGGTCAGCCCCCGCCAGAAGCAGCAGCTCGACACCATCGGCGGCAACGTGACGGCCCTGATGGTCAATGGCAAGTTCGACGATTGCCAGGACATGGTGAAGAAGGCCTTCCTCGATCCCGATTTCGCCGATAGCAACCTCACCTCGGCCAACTCGATCAACATCGGCCGGGTCCTCCCCCAGTGCATCTACTATCTCTGGGGCTACGCCCAGATCGCGGAGGCAGGCGAGGAGGCGGTGATCTCCGTCCCCTCCGGCAACTTCGGGAACGCCTTCGGCTGCGAGATCGCCCGCCGGATGGGCCTCCCCCTGAAGCGGCTCCTGATGCCGACCAACGAGAACGACGAGTTCCCGTCCTTCCTCGCCGGTAAGGAGTATCGCCGGATCTCCCCTTCCCGGAAGTGCCTCTCCAACGCCATGAACGTGGGTCATCCCTCCAACCTGGCGCGCTTCTTCGACCTCTACGGCGGGACGGTGGACAAGGAGGGGCGCGTCCACCGGGTCCCCGACCGCGAGCTGATGCGGCGGCGGATCTTCTCGGTCTCCGTGAGCGACGAGGAGACCCGGGCGACGATCGTGGAGGCCTACCGCCGCCACCGGCTCCTCCTCGAGCCGCACGGGGCGGTGGGCTGGAAGGGGCTGATGGACTACCGGGAGCGGGAGGGAGACGGCTCTCCGGCGATCTCGATCGAAACCGCCCATCCCGCGAAGTTCCCGGAGGAGATCGAATCCCTTCTCGGAATCGCGCCGCCCCCCTCACCGAGCCTGAGCGGGATCGAGGCCCGGCCGGGCGAGCCGGTGCCGATGGAGAACGATTACGGGGCTTTTAAAGCCTATCTCCTGAAGGCGCTGAAGACCGTTTAGCTCAAATCTCTGATCTCAAATTTCAGATCCCGGCGCTGACGCGGCCCCCGCCCGCCGGCCATTCTCGATGAAAGCATCCCCCGTCCTCCCGCTTCTCGCCACCGGCGCGGCGAGCACCAGGAAGAACTACCTGTCCTGGGCCCGCCTGGAGCCGACGGAATCCGATCCGGAAAACTATTACTGGGAGCTCTACGATGAAGAGCTTGCCGCCGCCGGATCGGCCGGCCTGAGAACGATTCTGGTCGTCGCCGACTCCCCCGCCTGGGCTGCCCCCACGTCCTGCGGCCCGATCGCCGCCGAGTCGCTCCCCGCCTTCGGGGATTTTCTCTTCGCCCTGGTCTCCCGCTATGCCCGGGATCCCTACCGGATCAAGGACTACGAGCTCTTCAACGAGCCGGACGGGACCGAGCCCTGGTACGGCGCGACCATCAACTGCTGGGGACGCCACGGCGACCGCTACGCGGAGATGCTGAGGACCGCCTATCCCGCGATCAAGTCCGCCGACCCGGAGTCCCGGGTCATCCTGGGGGGGCTGGCCTGCGACTGGTTCACCGACGAGGGCGGCATCTTCCAGCGGGAATTCCTGGCCGACGTCCTCGCCCACGGCGGGGGCGGCTATTTCGACGTCCTGAACTTCCACTACTACTACTTTCACATCGACACCTGGGCCCCCTACGGGCGGGACGTCATCGGCAAGGTGAACTACCTAGGCGGCGTCCTCGCCTCCGGGGGGACGAGCAAGCCGATGATCTGCACCGAGGTCGGGATCTGGGGCTACGACGGGCCGGAGCCGCTCGATCTCCAGGCCTCCTATGTCCCCCGGGTCAACGTCCGGGGTTTGGCGGCGGGGCTGGAGACCGTTCTCTGGTATCCCCTGGTCGACGGTTTCACCCCTTTCCACGGAGGGCTGGTCGAGGAGTGGGGTTCCCTCAAGCCCGCCTTCAGCGCCTACACCACGCTGGTTGCGGAACTCGACGGCTACATCTACGGCTGGACCCTGTCCCCCGCCGAGACCGGTTCGCCCGCGATCGAGGGCTACGGTTTCGCTTCGCGCTTCACCGGGAAGGCAAAACGCGTCCTCTGGGCGGACCAGACGACGGTGATGAGTTTCCCGTTCTCCCGGATCCGCGTGGTCGACCGCCGGGGCCCGGAACGGTTCGTCTCCGACGGCGGGGAGGGCGACGGCGACCCCGCCGCCGGCTCCATCCAGATCCCGATCAGTCCGCAGCCCGTGTACGTGGAGGAGTGGGACTAGGGAAGGGTGGGCGCGCCGGCTGACCCCTCGGGCCGAGCCGACCGGCGCGTCTGGAGCGCCTTCTCCACCTCCGCCCGCTCGGGGAGGCGGGGGTCGATCTGGAGGGCCCGGAGGAGGTGGGGCCGCGCCGCCTCCGGATCCTTATTCACCAGGGTCAGGATGAGCCCCGCCCGAGCCTCGGCTGCCGCGTTCCTCTCCAGTCCCGCCGCCGCGAGGAAGTCGGCCAGGGCGCCGTCCCAGTCCTCCCGGGCGCCGCGCAGCTGCCCCCGGTTGAAGAAGGCCCGGGCATAGTCCGGATTCAGCTCGATCGCCCGGGAATAGGATTCGATCGCCTCCGCGATCTTCTCCTGGCGGGCGCAGGCGTTGCCGAGGTTGTAGCGGGGCTGGGGCAGGGAGGGGTTCAAGGCGATCGCCCGCCGGAAGAGGGCCTCCGCCCCAGCCGCGTCGCCCCGGTCGAGGAGCTGGAGGCCCCAGTTGGAAAGGTATTCCGCCGTCTCCCCGCCCTCCGCCAGCGCCGCCCGGTATTCCCGCTCGGCCAGGGCCGGACGCCCCGTCTCCCGGTAGAGGTTGGCCAGGTTGTTCCGGGCGTCGGAGAGGCCGGGGTCGAGGAGGAGGGCCCGCCGGTACTCCGCCTCGGCCGCGCCGATCCTCCCCGAGAGCCGCAAGGCGTCGCCCAAGGCGTTGTGTCCCTCGGGATAACCGGGGGCGAGGGAGAGGGCCTTCCGGCAGAGGGCTTCCGCCCGGAGGGGATCGCCGAGGTTTTTCTCGGCGATCGCCAGGTTGACCATCGCCTCGGGGTGGGAGGGGTCGATGCGGAGCGCCTCCCCGAGGACCTGCCGCGCCTCCCGGTAGAGCCCCTCCCGGTTGTAGAGGAAGCCCAGGTTGTTGAAAGGGCGCGCTTTGCCGGGGGATTTTGCCGCCGCGTCCACCCAGAGCGTGATCTCGTTCCGCCAGACCCGGAGGCGGGCGAAGGCGAGGAGGGCGAGGAGGAGGGAGACGAGGAAGAGGAGGCGGCGCCGGGCGGAGCGAGTGGCGGCGCAGACGAAGGCCGCCCCGACCAGGGGGAGGTAGAGGCGGTGCTCGAAGATCACATCCCGGATCGGGATGAAGCTCGACTCCGGGAGCAGGGCCAGGAAGAACAGGAAAATCCCGAACGCGGCGGCCTTTTTTTTCTCGCTCAGCATCTTGGCGCCCAGGACGAGGATCGAGACGAGCAGGAGGGCCGAGAACGCCACGGGGGCCGGGAAGAGCGAGAAAAAAACGGGGGAGTCGTAGTCCAGGTTCTGCCCCGCCGGGAAGAAGACCAGGCGGAGGTAGGTGGCCGCGACGCGGATCTGGGTGGCGGCGTAGGCGCCCCGGGGCAGGACCGGCGTTTCGCCCGGCGGGTTGGCGGGCGGGACCCCGGACCAGAAGGAGACCTGGCCGGAGTCGTTGTATTTAGGATGGCCGGGATGGAGGGCGACGACGAGAGGGACGACGAGGAGGAGGGGGAGGAAGAGCGCCCGTCTCCGCCCCCGCCCTGGTCGGCCGGGGAGGAAGACCGCTTCCCAGAGGAGGAGGGCCAGGGGAAAGGTCGCGGAGAGTTCCTTGCAGAACATCGCCGCCGCTCCGGAGAGCCAGGCGAGAACGACCCAGGAGGAGCGGCCCTCCCGCACCCCCCGGGCGTAGGCTCTTAAGCCCCCGAGGTAGAAGAGAGCGGCCAGGAGCACCGCCCGCTGGGAGACGTAGGCCACCGGCTGGGTCTGGACGGGATGGAGAGCGAAGACCAGCGCGCCCAGAAGGGGGAGGCCTTCGGGGGAGGGGGATCGGCCGCCGGTGACCGAGGCGGAGAGGAGGGAGAAGACGAGGAGGGTGTTGGCGAGGTGGAGGAGGAGGTTGACGAGGTGGTAGAGGGCCGGCCGCTCCCCCCCGAGGGAGCGGTTGCCGCGGAAGCTCAGCGTGGTGATGAAGCGGGTCGGCCACTCGCGGAAGAGGGCGCCGTATCCCGGCGCCGTTCCGCTCCGCGCTCCCTTCCCGACGACGGCCGCCCGGTCGTCGAAGTGGAAGGAGTGGAAGACGGTCTGCCCGTAGACCAGGAGGACGGCCGCGGCGAGGGCGAGGACGGAGAGCCGGCGGACCGCCGGGCCAGAGGCCGCTAGGTCCCGGAAATTGCTCTTCGGTGGCGGGCGGCTCATGCTATTCTCTCCCCCGGAGTTATCGCCCGGAGACGGTGCCCAGCATAACCCCGCGCGGCCCGCCCGCCAACCCCGTTTTCCCGGCGTCTCCGAGCCCGGATGGCAGAAATGAAAGTCGGCATCGACATCCAGTGCCTTACCCGCCCTCTGACCGGCGTGGGCTACTATGTCCTCGGCCTGCTCAAGGGTCTCGCCTCCCTCCCCCGGGCGGACACGATCGTCCCCTTCTACTTCAGCCGGGGAGGGTCCGTCGATCTCCCCTCGTCCGTCTACCGCCGGCTCCAGGTCTCCGGACGCCGTCTCCCGGGGCGGCTCCTGAGCTTGGGCTGGAAAACGATCGGCTTCCCCCCCGTCTCCTGGCTCGTCCGGGGGATGGACGTTTACCACTTTCCCGATTTCATCGCCCGCCCGGCCGGGAGGAAGCCCGTGGTCGCCACGGTCTACGATCTCTCCTTCCGGGTCCACCCGGAGTATACGGAGCCTCGGAACCTGAAGTACCTCAGCCGCCACCTGCCCCGCACTCTCGACCGCGCCGACCGGGTGATCGCCATCTCCGAGTTCACCAAGAGCGAGCTCATGCGCTTCTACCCCGTGCCGGAGGAGAGGATCTCGGTGATCTACGGCGGCGTGGACGACGAGTTCCGCCGCCCCTCCTCGCCCGCCCTGGTCCAGAAGGTCAAGTACCGCTACAACCTCCCCGACAAGTTCGTCCTCACCGTCGCCACCTGGGAGCCGCGCAAGAACCTCTCCGGGCTCCTCAAGGCCTGGTCCCACCTCCGGGAGGAGGGGCTCCTCGGCGACTACAAGCTTCTCCTGATCGGGATGAAGGGGTGGCTCTTCGACCGGATCGAGCGCCAGTTCCGGGCCCAGACCCTCAAGGGGGTGAAGGCCCTCGGCTACGTCCCCCGCGCCGAGCTCCCCGCGATCTACCGGGCCTCCAGCCTCTTCGTCTTCCCCTCCTTCTACGAGGGCCAGGGGCTGCCGCCCCTGGAGGCGCTCGCGGCCGGCGTCCCGGTCGCCGCCTCCTCCGCCGGCTCCCTGCCCGAGGTGCTGGGCGAGGCGGCCGTCTACTTCGATCCCGCGAACCCCGAGGACATCGCCCGCTCGATCCTCCTTGGACTCACCGACCAATCGCTGCGCTCCCGCCTCCGGGAGGCGGGGCCGCGGCAGGCGGCTCCCTTCACCTGGGGCCGGACGGCCGAGGAGACGCTTAAGGCCTACCGCCGGGCCGGCGGCCTGGAGTAGGCGCCGCAAGAAAGTTTGGTTCTCTTTCGTTTCGTGTGGGTGAGAAGGGACAGAGCCATTCGCGCTTTATCCGCGCAAATTCGCGGAAGTCTTTAGCCGGGCTAACCCAGGCTTATTCGCGAAGATTCGCGCCGGCGCGCTGAAGCGCTGCGGCGCGCAAGCGCGAGATTCGCGGTCGCATGAAAATAGCCATCGACGCCCGCTGGATCTTCCCCCGGATCTCCGGGATCGGAAGGGTGACCGAGAAGCTCATCCTCCATCTCGCCCGGATCGACCGGGAGAACCGCTACCTTCTCCTCTTCAGCGACCCCGCCCTGATGGCCCGCTACCGCCGGGACTGGGCAGGATATCCCAACCTCGAGACGGCACTCGTCCCCTGGACGATCTTCTCCCCGGCGGGGCAGATCGGCCTCGCCCCCTTCCTCCGCCGGTCGTCCGTCGACGTCTATCACTCCACCAACTACTTCATCCCCCTGCGCCGGCCGCCGCGGCGGGTCGTCATCACCGTCCACGACCTCATCCCCCTCCTCTTCCCGGAGTTCACCCCCCGGGCGAAGAAGACCCGTTTCCACTTTTTCTTCCGCTGGGTGATCCGGCGCTGCCTCGCGCGCGCCGACCGGGTGATCGCGCCCTCCCGCCGCACCCGGGACGACATCCGGAGCCGCTTCCCCGCCGCGGCGGGGAAGGTGACCGTCATCTACAACGGGGTCGACGAGAAATATCGCCCCCTCGATCCCGCCGCCGCGCGCCGCCTCCTCCCGCCCGCGGTCGATCCGGCGGTCCCCTTCGCCCTCTTCGTCGGGCGCCTCGATCCCTACAAGAACGCCGCCGCCCTGGTCCGGGCCTTCGACCTCTTCCTCCGGGAGACCGGGGAAGCCGGGCGCCTGGTCCTGGCCAGCCACCGCGACCCGCGCTATCCGGAAGTCTTCGCCGCCATCGCCGCCTCCTCCCGGGCGGACCGGATCGTATTCCTGGACGGCCTCGCCGAGGAGGAGATCATCGCCCTCTACGCCTGCGCCCGGGCGGTGGTTCTCCCCTCGCTCTACGAAGGCTTCGGACTCCCGCCCCTGGAGGCGATGGCCTGCGGGGCGCCGGTGGTCTGCTCCGACCGGGGCTCCCTCCCCGAGGTGGTGGGGGAGGCGGCCCTGATCGCCGAACCATCTCCGGCCGCCCTGGCCGGGGCGCTAAAACGGATCTGGGGCGACGAGAACCTCCGGGCGGCCCTGAGGGAAAAAGGGCTGAAGCGGGCGGCGGAGTTCTCCTGGGAGAAAGCGGCGCGGGAGCACCTGGCGGTCTACCGCGAGCTAGCCGGCCTATAGGTCCTATAGGACCTATAGGTCCTATAGGACCTATACAAAGTGAAGGTTGCGCTCGTCCACGACTGGCTCAACGGGATGCGGGGGGGGGAGAAGATCCTCGAGGTCCTCTGCGAGATCTACCCCCAGGCCCCTCTCTTCACCCTCTTCTACCGGCCGGAGAAGGTCTCGGAGGTCATCCGCCGGATGGATGTCCGGCCCTCCGCCCTGAACCGCCTGCCCCTGGCCCGGACGCGGTACCGCTCCTACCTCCCCCTCTTCCCCCGGGCGGCCGAGGCCTTCGACCTCTCGGGCTGCGATCTGGTGATCAGCGTCAGCCACGCCGCAGCCAAGGGCTGCCGGCCGCCCCCCGGCGCCTGGCACGTCTGCTATTGCCTGACCCCGATGCGCTATCTCTGGTTCTTGCCGGAGGAATACTTCGGGCGCAACCCCCTGGTCCGCGCGGCGCTCGCCCCTTTCTTCTCCTCCCTGAAGCGCTGGGACGCCGCGAACTCAAAGCGGGTGGACGAGTTCTTCGCCATCTCGAAGCACGTCGCCCAGAGGATCGAGCGCGTCTACCGGCGCCCTTCCCGGGTGATCTATCCTCCGGTGGACGCCGAGTTCTTCCGGCCCGGCGGGGCGGGGAGGGGATACTTCCTGATCGTCTCCGCGCTGGTCCCCTACAAGCGGATCGACCTCGCGCTCCGGGCCTTCCGGCGGCTGGGTCTGCCGCTCAAGGTCGTGGGTTCGGGGCCGCTCCAGAAGAAGCTCCAGGCGCTCTCCGGTCCGGAGACCGAGTTCCTGGGCTGGCTCGATCCCGATTCGCTGCGGGACTGCTACCGGGGTTGCCGGGGGCTGATCTTTCCCGGCGAGGAAGACTTCGGCATCGTCCCGCTGGAGGCCATGGCCTGCGGCCGGCCGGTGATCGGGCTGGGCGCGGGCGGGCTCCTGGAGACGGTCAAGCCCCACCGGGCGGAGGACCAGTCCGGCGCGACCGGAGTCTTCTTCTATGACCGGAGCGAGGCGTCGCTCGAGGGGGCGGTGCGGTATTTCCTGGAGCACGAGGCCGAGTTCGATCCCTCCGCCATCCGCTCCCGCGCCCTGCTTTTTAGCCGGGACATCTTTAAGAGGAATTTGCACGAAGCTGTGGAGCTAAGCTTCCGCAATCGCTAACAGCAACTCTTCCGAATGGTGTATTATTTTCCCAGCGGCCGGATCGCGGCCGCTTACGGCCGCGATCCGGCCGTCGGAAAAATGGAGAAGATCAGACAACGCGCCGTCTTTTTCACCCTCTTCACGCTGGCGGTGGACGCCCTGACCCTCCTGGGGGCGCTCGTCCTCGCCTTCTGGCTGAGCTTCCACTCCTTCCTGACCGGCGTCCTCCCCGTCACCAAGGGGGTTCCGCCGCTCAGCGCCTACTTCAAGGCCTTCCCGGTCATCCTGGTCGTCTTCGGCATCGTTTTTAAGGGGTTCAACCTCTACCGCCGCCGGATGACCTTCTCCCCCTCCTGGCAGGTGATCACCATCGCCCAGGCGGTGACGGTGGCGATCTTCTCCCTGATGGCCGCGACCTTCCTCTACCGCCAGGATTTCACCTACTCCCGCCGGCTGGTCGGCTGGTTCTGGGTCTTCAGCATCGTCGGGCTGACCGCCGCCCGCCGGCTGATCGGGAAGATCGAGATCTGGTGGTGGGAGAAATACCGCCGGCCGCGCCAGATCCTCCTGATCGGCGAGGGCGAGGCCGCCCGCCGGCTCCAGGCCAACCTGGAGGCCAATCCGCGCTGGGCCGGGAAGGCGGCCGGGCTCCTCTGGATCGACGGAAAGCCGGCGGTGGAAGACTACCCCGGTCTCCCGCTCCTCGGATCGGCCGACGACTTCGAGCAGGTCATCGAGCGCCACCCCGTCTCCGAGGTCATCCTGACGCGCTTGGGACTCCCCCACCAGCGGATCACCGCCCTGATCGCCGAGTGCGAGAAGAACCTGATCGACTTCAAGCTCGTCCCGGACGTCTTCTCCCTGATGTCGAGCCGGGTCTGGGTGACCAACCTGGACGGGATCCCGCTCCTGGGCTTCCGGATGCTCCCCCTCCACTCGGCCTGGAACCGTTTCGTGAAGAGATCGTTCGACCTTGTCGGGGCGGCCCTGGGACTGGTCCTCTCCGCCCCCGTCCTCCTCATCTGCGCGGTCCTGATCAAGCTCACCTCGCGGGGGTCGGTCCTCTTCCGGCAGGAGCGGATGGGGGAGAACGGACGGCTCTTCCTGCTCTACAAGCTCAGGACGATGCCGATGGACGCGGAGAAGGCGACTGGCCCCGTCTGGTCGTCCGCCGACGATCCGCGGGCCACCCCGGCCGGGCGGGTCCTCCGCCGGCTCGGCCTCGACGAGCTGCCCCAGTTCTGGAACGTGCTCAAGGGGGACATGTCCCTGGTCGGCCCCCGCCCCGAGCGAGCGGTCTTCGTCGAGCAGTTCAAGGAGGACATCCCCCGTTACATGTCGCGCCACCTGGTCAAGTCCGGGGTGACCGGCTGGGCCCAGGTCAACGGTCTGAGGGGCGACACCTCGGTCAAGGCCCGCCTGGAGTACGACATGTACTACCTGGAGAACTGGTCGCTGCTCTTCGACGTCAAGATTCTGCTCCTCACGATCTTCTCCCGCCGCGCCCGGCGGAAGACTTCCACGAATTTGCACGAATTTTCACGAATGGGGCCGGCCTAGCCCGGCAGATGAACCGCGAATTGCGCGAATTCGTGAAAGTTCGTGTAAATTAGTGGATATCCTTCGCCGGCCGGTAGGGGTTCGCGGGGATTCGTGAAGATTCGTGGTTAAAAAAGTTTGGGTTGCGCCATGTCCGTTCTCTGGAAGACCGTCCTGCTCCTCGTCTGCTCCAACTTCTTCATGACCTACGCCTGGTACGGCCACCTGAGGAACCTGGCCGACCGGCCCTGGTATATCGCCGCGATCTTAAGCTGGTCGATCGCCCTTTTCGAGTACCTCCTCCAGGTCCCGGCCAACCGGATCGGCTACTCCTCCTTCTCGCTGCCCCAGCTCAAGATCCTCCAGGAGGTGATCACCCTCTCGGTCTTCGTCCCCTTCTCCCTCCTTTACATGCGCCAGCCGTTGAAGCTGGATTTCCTCTGGGCGGGGCTCTGCCTGCTGGGGGCGGTCTACTTTATCTTCCGCTAATCCGTGAAGGGGTCGGTCCCGGCCCCTTCACGGATTAGAATAACTAGCGAAACAGATTGCCTTCGGAGGTCGTCGTGGCGGGGAAGGCGCTCAGCGGCTTGCTGGCGGTGGTCGGCTATCTCCTCTCGCCGCTCTCCTGGTGGAACGACGCCTTCATCAACCTGCCCCTGGCCTATCTTTTCTCGCTGCCCTTCACCCTCTTCGCCGAGTCGCTCTTCCTCCCCTCCTTCATCGCCGGCTACTGGCTCACCAACATCGCCGGGCTGGTCCTTCTCCACCACGGCGGCCGGGGGCTTTTCGCGAAGGCCCCGCCGCCCGATTTCCGGAAGCAGCTTCTCGTCTCGCTCGTCTACACCGGCCTGGTCGTGGCCCTGGTCCTCCTCGGCTGGGTGAGGCCGCCGCGCTATTATATGCGCTGACGGCAAGTAAGATAGGGGACGGACTTGACTTGTTGACTTGCTCACTAGCAAGTGAACAAGTCCACTGCGTCCCCGATGGTTCTATGCAGTGAAAAACGGAAAGAGGGCGTTCTTTTTGTTGTTGCTGTGACAAATCCAAAGTCAACAAGTCAAGTCCGTCCCCTATCTTACTAGCAAGTCAACAAGTCAAGTCCGTCCCCTATCTTACGCGGTTGAATAGCGGGCCCGCCGGTCAGAGGACCGATCGAAGGAGAGCCAGGCAATCCTCGTCGGAAGCGGTCCGGGGATTGCCGGACCGGCTGGAGCCATTCGATTCCCGGGCGATGGTCGCGAGATCCGGCTCCTTGACGCCGAAGGCGGAGAGTTTTCCCGGAATCCCGATCTCCTTGGCCAGGGCGGCCACGCGCTCCACGCCCCGCCGGGAGGCCGCCGCGGCGGTCAACCCGGCGGTCTCGGCGCCGAGCGCCGCCGCCGCGCGAGCGAGGCGCTCCGTCGCGGCGGGGAGGTTGAACTCCATCACGGAGGGGAGGAGGATGGCGCAGGCCACGCCGTGGGGGATCCCGAAGCGGGCGCCGAGGGGATGGGAAAGGGCGTGGGCGAGTCCCAGGCCGGCGTTGGCGAGCGCCATCCCGGAGAGGAGGCTCGCCAGGCTCATCGCCGCGCGGGCCTCCCGGTCCTTCCCGTCGCGGACGGCGCGGGCTATCCCGCGCCCGGCCGCCTCCATGCCCCGGAGGCAGAGGGCGTCGACGATCGGGTTGGCCCGGAGGGAGACGAAGGGCTCGATCAGCTGGGCGAGGGCGTCCATCCCGCCGGCCGCGGTCAGGGCGGGGGGGAGGCCGAGCGTCAGGTCGGGGTCGACGATCGCCGCCGCGGGGACCAGGAAACGGTGGCGGATCGAGCGCTTGCGGCGCTTCTCCCGGTCGGTGAGTACGGCGTTGCGCGTCGCCTCGGCGCCGGTCCCGGCGGTGGTGGGGACGGCGAGGCAGGGCAGCCCGGGGCGGTCGATCTCCTTCTTTCCGTCGAGATAATCCCGGACCGACTCGCCCGCCGGCGCCATCGCCGCGATCGCCTTGGCGCAGTCGAGGACCGAGCCGCCCCCGGCCCCCACGACCAGGCGGCAGCCGCGCTCCCGGCAGAGCGCCGTCCCCCGGTCGACGGTCTGGATCGAGGGGTCCGGCTCGACGCCGGAGAAGACGACGGCGTCCTTCCCCGCTTTTTTCAGCAGCCCGATGATCTCCGCCCGCGCCCCCGACCTCTCCAGGGAGCCTCCTCCGACGACGAGGAGGGCGGGGGAAGGGAAGGGGGCGGCGATCTCGGCGAGGCGGGAGAGGGATCCCGCTCCGAATGCGATGAAGCGGGGGAAGGCGAGGTCGAACGAGGCGGTCATAAAAGCAAAGCCACTGATTAGGCTGACCGATCAGGGAGGGCCGGCAAAAAAGAAAGCCGCGGATTGCGCGGATTGCCGCGGATTAATAACAGTGTAGGCAGGAATGTCGCTCCCACCGATTATTCGCGATCGGCGATCAACTCTTTTAATCCCGACGCCGGCTTTAAACCGGCGTCGGGATTAAAAGGAATCGAAGAGTCGCTCCAGCTCAGGGCCGCCCTTGGCCACCAAGACGGGGCAGGGGGAGCGCTGGAAGACCTGCTGGGACTCGTCGTAGAAGGCATCCCGGCGGGACATCGACTCCTTGAGCTCGCCGATCACCAGGAGGCTGATCCCAAGCTCGCGGATCTTCTTCACCACCTCGCGGTGGACGATCCCCTTGAGGAGGAGGGGGGTGATCTCCATCCCCTTCTCCCGGGCGATCTCCGCGGCGTAGTTCAGGTAGCGTCGGCCGTCCTCTTCCAGGTCGTGCTCGTATTCCAGCTCCTCGGTCTTGATGAAGATGCGGGCCCGGAGAAGGTCTTGCAAGGCTTTCGTGTCCACCACGAAGACGGCCCAGAGCTTGGCTTGGTGGAACTTCGCGAGCATCACCGCGTAGCGGACGGCGTCTATGGAGGACTCGCTGGCCTCCAGGAAGATCAGGATGTTCTTGAACGGCGATTCCATCGACGAAAAATATTTAGCACCTGATTGCTCTGATGAGCCGGGGGGCTATGTCGGGATCAGTGGAATCAGAGCCATCAGGTGCTGATTGTTTTCTCTGGTCAGGGGTGGGAGAGCGCGCGCTCCTTCTTGCGCCCTATTCTAGCCTTGAGGAGCTTCAGGATAAAGAGATTTTCTCGGTCCTGCTCGTCCAGCACCTCCTGGACGTAGTGGAGGGTCTCGCTCATATCCGGGATGGCGATTTTCTCGAGGGAGTTCACCCGCCGGACGGTCTTCTTGACCTCCTGGGCCAGGCGGAGGACGGAGAGACGGAGCTGGGCGAGCCGGCCCAGGGAGACGAGGAGGCTGCGGAAGCGCTCCCCGGCGGCGTCCATCCAGGCGCTGGTCCCGAGGAGGCTGTGGTAGGGGCCGTGGCCGGTCGTCTTCACCTCGACCAGGGGCAGGTGGACGCCCATCACCCGCCGGCCGGAGACCGCGATCTCGGCGGAGAGGTTGACGGCGTTGGCCGCCTGGTAAAGGGAGTTCTTCCCCATCTCCACGATCGCCTGGTGGAGGGCGCGGTAGGCCTCGGCGAGCTCGCGGTCGAGCGCCTCCTCGGCCTCCTTGGTCCGCTCGGCGAGGCTCATCATCTCCCCGACCAGGATCTGACGCTTCTCCTCCATCAGCTCGTGGCCCTCCCGGGCGAAGGCGAGGGTCTGCTTGATCTTGAGGGCGTTGGTCTTGGTGGGTGCGAGCTGGTAGCGGGACATGTCAGCGGACCATGGCGGTGGGGCTGGCCGAGCGCCCCCGTTGCACAAGTTTATGACGCCGATTAAATCCGAAGCACGAAATCCGAAATTCGAAACAAATCCGAAATTCTAAATTCCCAAACAACGGACAAGAGAGGGCTTCATCTTTTAGGACCAGCTTGAGAACGACGCTGGCGGTTTCGAATTTTGGTCATTCGATTTTGTTTCGGATTTCGATATTCGGATTTCGAATTTAATCCCTTGCTTGCAACTGGGTCTGCAAACCCCGAACGCCCTCTCGATGGGGGATCACCTTCCGTAGTATGTGGAGATCTCCTCCTCGGTCAGACGGTGGAGCTCGTCGGCGGGGAGGATGGAGATGGCCTCCCAGCCCAGCTCCAGCGACCGCTCCAGGGAGCGGTTCTCGTCCGGCTTCTGACCCAGGAAGTCCTTCTCGAAAGCCTCGCCGAATTCAAGGTAGGTCTTATCCAGGGGGGCGAGCTCCTCCTCGCCGATCACCGAGGCGAGCGCCCGCACCTCCTTGACGTGGGAGTAGCTGGCGAAGAGCTGGCTGGCGAGGTGGGGATGGTCGGCGCGGGTGAAGCCCTCGCCCACCGAGTCCTTCATCAGCCGGGAGAGGGAGGGGAGGCCGGCGATCGGGGGGTAGATCCCCTTGCGCTGGAGGTCCCGATCGAGCACGATCTGCCCCTCGGTGATGAAGCCGGTGAGGTCGGGGATGGGGTGGGTGATGTCGTCGTTGGGCATGGTCAGGATGGGGAGCTGGGTGATCGAGCCCCGTCCGCCGGAGATGATCCCGGCCCGCTCGTAGATGGAGGCGAGGTCGCTGTAGAGGTAGCCGGGGTAGCCCTTCCGGGCCGGGATCTCGCCCCGCAGGGTGGAGACCTCGCGCAGGGCCTCGCAGTAGTTCGAGATGTCGGTCATGATCACCAGGACGTGGCGGTTCTCCTCGAAGGCGAGATACTCGGCCAGGGTGAGGGCGGCGCGGGGGGTGGCCAGCCGCTCGATCGAGGGGGCGTCGGCGAGGCTCAGGAAGAGGGCGACCTTCTCGAAGGCGCCGGATTCGCGGAAGTCCTCGATGAAGAAGCGGGCGATGTCGTGCTTCACGCCCATGGCCGCGAAGACCACGCAGAAGCCGCCCTCCTCACCGGCGATCGTCGCCTGGCGGGCGATCTGGGCCGCGATCAGGTCGTGGGGGAGGCCGGAGCCGGAGAAGATGGGGAGCTTCTGGCCCCGGATCAGCGTGTTCATCACGTCGATGGCGGAGAGCCCCGTCTGGATGCACTGGCGGGGATACTCCCGGGCGGTCGGGTTGATGGGCAGACCGTTGACGTCGAGGAAGGCCTCGGCCGCCGGCTCGGGGAGGCCGTCCAGCGGCCGCCCCTGGCCGTCGAAGGCGCGCCCGAGCATCGCCGAGGAAACCCCGATCCGCTGGGGCTCGCCCCGGAAGCGGACCCGGACGGAGGGGAGGGAGAGGCCGGTCGTCCCCTCGAAGACCTGGACCACCGCCCGCCCCTCGGAGACCTCCAGGGTGAGGCCGGGGCGGACCCGCCCCTGGCCGTCCACCACCTCGACCAGCTCGTTCCAGCCCACGCTGTGGATCCCCTGGACGAAGACGAGCGGCCCCACCGCTTCTTCGATCCCGCGGTACTCCAGACCGGCCGATGTCAGGTGTTTGTCCATAGGAAATGCAGTGATCAGTGATCAGTTATCAGTTATCAGTGATCAGCAATAGGTGGTCACTGTTTTAGGCGAATTTCTCGATCGAGGATTTCAGCTTCGCCAAGAGGGCGTCCAGGCGTTCGGTCTCCTGGTTGGAGTAGGCGAGCTTCATCTTGATGACCTCGCCGAAGACCTTGAGCTTCTTCAGGCGCAGGAGGGGGGTGCCGCGCTTGATCGCGTCCAGCCCCAGGGTGTGGAAAGAGGCGATGATCCGGAGAATCTTCATCTGCTTCTCGGGCGAGCAGTAGGTGTCGTTGGCGTCGAAGGCGTTC
>JAEAMF010000154.1_pt1 | contig 122248 bp, 118 predicted proteins | sample 8958721 | NCBI WGS metagenome assembly JAEAMF01 (sample SAMN16933255, study PRJNA681124) | bioreactor sludge metagenome | isolation source: anaerobic bioreactor treating anionic surfactant - SDBS | place: India: Bengaluru | collected 2019-02-28
CGGATTTAAACGGATTTTTTATAAAATATACAGCAATACAATTTACATTCTACAGAAATCAACATACACCCGACATTAAACATTAAACCAAAAAATCAACTTTTATCCGTATCTTTCCTTTTAAATTAAAACGGTTTATGAAAGGTTTTTTAGTCACACTTCTTATATTATTACAATCAAGTATTGTTCTTGCGAATGATGGCGCTTATTTTATGAGCGGAAATCAGTTGATTCCTATCAATGAGACAAGTGTTCAGGTGCGTAAGGAAATTTTATCGTTAAAACGTGTTCAAAATGATTTTTTAGAGGTAACTGTTGATTATACGTTCTTTAATCCTGAAAGAACTGCGAAGACAATCTTGGTTGGGTTTGAAGCATTTTCTCCTTCTGGCGATGCTGATTTCTTTCCAAAAAATGGTCAACATCCTTATATGAACGATTTCACTGTGAACTTAAATCAAAAGATACTTCCATTCGAAATCTCGTATGTATCAACAGAAGATTCAAAAAAAGAATTTACCCTTAAAGATATCGAAACGAATGCTGAAACGCTTGATTATGCAGAGTTTTACTATGTGTATCATTTCAATGAAACTTTTCAACCTGGTGAAAACCGATTGATACATACTTACAAGTTTCGTTTGTCGGGTTCGGTAGATTATCTGTATAATTTTGAATATATTTTAACAGCTGCAAATCGTTGGGCAAACAATAAAATTGACCATTTTACGCTTAATATAGATATGGGCAATTATCAGGATTTTTATATAAATCCTACGTTTTTTGAATCGATTGATGAGTGGTCTGTAAATGGTATCGGTAAAAAAGTTAATGGTTTCATGAAAGAATACCGCCATTCTAATGGGCAAAATGCAGCTGCCTTTTTTGTTCAGCAGGGAATGGTTCAATTTAAAAAGAAAAATTTTCACCCGAAAGGCGAACTCTTTTTGTTCAATCCGCGTTATTTAACTTATCAGGAACCTTTTAGTTTGAATATCAGTTTACCATTAAGTACAGATTTAGATCCTTATTTCGAAGAAGTTGCAGATGAAAATGCACTAAAAGTGCTTCAGAATTTGCCGTATGCCCGCAGAGGTTATATATTTAGTAATTCGGTTTTAAAAAGTTATTATGAGAAAATGCCTTGGTATATTCCGAATAAAGATTATGTGCCAAAGCCTGATGAATTGGAAGAAAATGAAATAAAATGGCTGACAGATCTTAAAAAGATCAAAATAAAAAGAAGAAAGTAAAAATGAATTTTATTAAAAAAATACTATTGATTGTTGTTATGGTATTGCCTTCTTTTATGAATGGTCAAAATACGTACAATCAAAAAAAGGAATACGGTTACAACGGTTTGGTTAAAAAAGTGACAACATATATGGTAAATGTGTCGGCTTATCGAATTCCTGTGGATACGCTTAATTATTTTGGTAAAAACACCATGAATTTCACCAAGAATGGCGATGTAACTACTTACAGCAGACTTTACAATATGCCAGATTATCAATACAAAAGCAAAGCTGTTTTTTCGGGATCGGGCAAAAATGTTTCCTATAAAGAAACAAGTAAACTAAATGATGCAGCAGAAGTAAATAGGAATTATAAGTTTGTTTGGATCGATCCGTTGAAATATGAAATGAAGCCATTGAGCGAGAATGATTCCACCAGAAGAATTATCACGCTTAATCCCGATTTCACGATTGATAAAGTTGATTTTAAGGCGTTGAATTTTGAAAGTGAAGAAAAGGCATCGTATCATTACAGTAATGAAAATCAGTTAGAGAAAATCGTTTACAGAGTCACATCAACACAGAATGATGCTACCACGGTTAAAGACGATGTGCGTGTAATTAAATCGGTTGATGTTTTTAACAACGCCACCGTCATTTATCTTTACGAAAAAGAACACAGTAGGTTTCCAAAATCGGTGGTGTTTAGATATTACGAATATTATTAATTAAGATGAAAAAAGAACAGAATTATATCGAAATAAATAAACAATCATGGAACAATAGAACCGATGTTCATGTAAAATCTGATTTTTATGATTTAGATGGATTTATGAAGGGCAAATCATCATTAAATTCCATTGAATTAGAATTGTTGGGCGATGTTTCTGGAAAATCGATTTTACATTTGCAGTGCCATTTCGGTCAGGATAGTTTGTCGTTAAGCAAATTGGGAGCAAAAGTTACAGGTGTTGATTTATCAGACAAAGCAATAGAAACTGCGAAGGATTTAGCACAAAAGTTAAACGCCGATGCTGAATTTATTTGTTGCGATTTATACGATTTACCCAATTATTTACACAAAAAGTTTGATATTGTTTTTACAAGTTACGGAACCATTGGCTGGTTGCCCGATTTAGATAAATGGGCGAAAATTGTATCTCAATTTTTAAAACCGAAAGGAAAATTTGTGTTTGTAGAATTTCATCCGGTGGTTTGGATGTTCGATGACGCATTTGAAAAGATCGAATACAATTATTTTAAAAGTGAGGCAATTGAAACGTTGGAAGGATCTTATACTGAATCAACAACCGATGCAAAGCAACATTTCATTACTTGGAATCACAGTTTAAGCGAAGTTTTAAGCAGTTTGTTGAACAATGGGTTACAGATAAATTCGTTTAACGAATACGATTATTCGCCTTACAACTGCTTTCAGAATACCATAGAGTTTGAACCCAATAGGTTTAGAATTAAAAATTTAGAAGATAAAATTCCAATGGTTTATTCATTAACAGCAACGAAATAAAAAGAGGATCATTTAGATCCTCTTTTTGTATTAATGAGCTGTTTTTTTACCAAACATTTTTTTATAAGCTGTAACCAGTAAAACTACAATTAAACCTGCAACAATACCGTATAAAAATTGTTTTGGCATTTCGGGTACATTTGGCAATAAATGATGCAAATACGCGATGTTATGATCAAAAATTCCACCAGAAACCAGCAATAAAGCCAAGGTTCCAATAACGGCTAAAGCTTTAATTACCAACGGAAGTGCCTTAATTAATAAATTTCCAACCATCGCTAAAAAGCCATTTTCATTTTTCGATTTTTTTATCAGTTTGTAGCCAGCGTCGTCCATACGAACAATTAACGCAACAATTCCGTAAACACCAACCGTTGCAATAATGGCTACTATAGAAACCGTAACAATTTCAACCAAAAGCGGATTAAATTGTGATTTCAACGCTTCGTAACTTGTTTTTGCGGCCGCAAGCGCAATAATTACAATTTCTAACGACAAAATAAAATCGGTTGTAACTGCCGATTTAATCTTGGCTTTTTCTGCAGCTTCGCCGTCTTCGGTAACTTCTTCAATAACTTCAACTCCCTTTTTTTTCCTGTGAAATAAAAATTCAACAATTTTTTCTACACCTTCAAAAGCAAGATAAAATCCACCAATAATCAAAATAATGGTAATTGCAGGCGAATAGATCCATTCCAACAAAAAGACAAAAGGAACAATAATCAGTTTGTTGATGAAAGATCCTTTCATAATTTTCATTAACACGGGAATTTCTCTCGATGAAAGAAAACCGGTCGCTTTTTCAGCGTTCACAGCAAGGTCGTCTCCTAAAATCCCAGCTGTTTTTTGTGTTGCAATTTTACTTGTAACTGCCACATCGTCCATTAAAGCTGCGATGTCGTCTAAAATTGCAAAAAAACCTGATGCCATATCTATTTAAAATTTTTCAAATGTAAAAATATAAATTTATCTTTAGTTTCAATTTTTTTAATTCATTATTATAAAGAAAAGAATTTTGTAACATTCACAAAAAAAGAAAACTATGAAAAGCACTTTGTCATCAGAAGAACAGAAACATTTATTAGAGATATTAAAGAAGCGTTTTGCAAAGAATATGCATCGTCATAAAAATATTGATTGGAAAGATGTTGAAACAAAATTGCAAAAAGATCCTTCGAAAATTGACGTTTTATTTAGAATGGAAGAAACTGGTGGCGAACCGGACGTTGTGGTTTTTGATGAAAAAGCGAATGAAATTGTTTTTTGTGATTGTTCTAAAGAAAGTCCAAAAGGTCGTCGCAGTTTTTGTTATGATCGTTCGGCATTAAATGCTCGTAAAGAACATAAACCCACCAATAGCGTTATTGATGCGGCGAACGAAATTGGCATTAAATTGTTGAATGAAGAAGAATACCGAGCTTTACAGGCTTTAGAAACTTTTGATACAAAAACATCGAGCTGGATTGAAACTCCAAAGAAAATTCGAGATTTAGAAGGTGCTTTGTTTGGCGATTTCAGATACGATACCGTGTTTTTTTATCACAATGGGGCTTCGTCGTACTATGCATCCCGCGGTTTTCGTGGCTTGTTAAAAATTTAGTGTAATGAAAAATATTCTTTTTGGTTTCATGCTGATTTTTGGTTTTAGTTCTTCCATATCGGCTCAAAATAACGTTTCCGATTTCCGAAAGAATTACGGAAAAGAAATTTATTATCATTACAGCGGCGATTTTAATTATACACAGGCGTTTTTAGATGAGCTGTATTTAATTGCAGAATATTACATTGCAAATTCTAAAAATGAATTGCTTAAAAGCATTATTGATAATAAAGACAGATTGGAATATTCGGTTGAGCAACAACAAAGAAATGATAAAGAATATACCGTTTTAGGAATTGGAACTGTAACCGAAGGCAGAATTACAAAAGCACAATGGCTTTTTTACGATGCCGAAAATAAAATTTTGTACGAATACGATTTGCCTAATGATGAATTGGTGGTTTTTGAGTAAATCATACAATATTAACTACCTTTAATTTATAAAGTTACTACATGAAAACTGCTGACCTTTATCGCTTATTCGAAACAAATAGCTTGTTTACTAAAGAGTTGTATTTAGATCGAAACGAATATTTATCGACAAGTGGAACAATTAATACCGATATTTATTTTATTAAGGAAGGAAGCCTGAAAATTTATGTGATTAATGATGACGAAGAGCAGATTATACGGTTTGGATACCAGAACAACATCATTGCTTCGTTAGATTCTTTTTTGTCAGCAAAACCTTCTGATTTCTACATTCAGGCAATTAAAAAATCGACGGTAAAAGTGATTTCAAAAGCAAATTTCATGACGTTTTTAAATTCAGATCCTGGTTATTTAAAGTTGTGGATTGCTATTTTGGAAGACATGGTTTTACAACAAATGGAACGCGAAAAAGATTTGTTGATCACATCGCCCAAAGAACGATACGAACGCGTTTTAAAACGCAGTCCGCAACTTTTTCAAGAAATTCCTAACAAGCACATTGCAAATTATTTACGAATGAAACCCGAAACATTGTCACGTTTAAAAAAATCTTGATTTCGATCAATTTTTAATAATCTGTAAAGTTTGATATTTGCTTAAAATTTGAACAATGAGAATTGCTACCGAAAATCTGATAAACGAATTAATTGAACTTACGCACGAACATTTAGCGTTTGCGGAAAGTTTGCTTTTAAAAACCGATGCCGAATTAAATAAAAGATTGACCAACGAAAGTTGGAGCGTTTTAGAATGCTTAGAACATTTGAATTTGTACGGAAATTTTTATCTGCCTGAAATTAAAAATCGAATAGAAACATCAAGTACAAAAACTACAGCCGAATTTAAAAGCGGTTGGTTGGGTAATTATTTTGCGCAAAGTATGCTGCCAAAAGATAATCTGAACAAAATGAAGGCGTTTAAATCTATGAATCCTATTCATAGTAGTTTATCAAAAAACACCGTTACCGTTTTTATAGATCAGCAAAAACAGTTGTTGGATTTGTTAAATACCAGTAGAACTGTGAATTTGAATAAAGTTAAAGCAAGCATCAGCATAACGACACTTATAAAATTAAAGTTAGGCGATACATTTCGGTTTTTAATTTATCACAACAAAAGACATCTTGTTCAGGCGAAAAAAGTACTTGCGAATTAAATTACACAATTTTTTTTACGTTGCTTGGAGCAATTCTTAGTAGAGAATCGAACGGAAAATGTATCAAGAAGTTAAAAGAAATAGTTCTCGATACATTTTTTGCTTCATTTCATTACACAAAAAATACTTACGTGAATAATTCGTAAATACTATCGGGTGTATAATTTTTTTCTGGTCCGTAAATCAGCCAGTCTGTTAAATGTTCAATCGATAAAGCCAACGCGTCGTTCTGATTGTATTTTTCAATCTGATAGGGCTGATTCAACAAAATTACATTCAGCGTATCATCGTTGTTAATAGCAGTAACATCAAACCACAAATGCTCGTTTCCGTCGCCTTCATCAATAGGTAATCCCAATTTTATAAGAAAGCGCCAGTTTTCATCGCCGTTGTGTTGCTGAAAAATCTTTTTATAATAATGATATTGCTCGTAAGCCAATGCAGACATACGTTCGGTTTCTTCATTTTTAATAAAATATACCGGATTTTCCTTTAAATCTTCAGCCAAAACATCGGGTGGATAAATTTCGTCATTTTCCAACAAATACACGATTCCACTCGGACCGTAATTTTCTTGTTCAGGAGAACGTTCCTGCAAACCGCCTGGAATTTCGGCAGGATATTGCCCAACCATTTCTTCCCAGCGAACCCACGAAAAATTCAAATCGTAGCCAATATAACCAATATTAAAAGGCTCGTTTTCGTTTGCCGGTTCATAGATAAATTTAGAAACCATGGCATCTAGCAATCCGTTTAGTTCGTTCACACCGTTTTTAATGTCGATCATCTCCAATTCTACCGATCCGCAACGATGCAAACCATGCGTGTGCAACCAATACACTTTTTCGCCATCAACTTCATCGAAAACGCCGTGAATGGTGTAAATGTATTGTGGCGACGGCGGTGTGAGCAGTTTTGATGAGAACACAGCCCACTGACCCGAAAGCAAACGCGCCGGCATAAAATCGACCAGAACGGTTGGGTTCGGGATTAATGCGGTTAGCACTTTTAGCTGTAAATGAAAGCTTTCTAAAATATTGGTAGAAAAATACATAGACGATTCCAAATAAAACGATTCCATTTTTGCCAGCTGCACATCGTTTTCATCGATATAATTAATGCGGGCGTAATTGTCCAAATCTAAAACATTGCTTTCAACCACAAACAAATTAATGTCGTACGGAAGCTGTTTATAGATGATATTTAAAAGGAATTGTTTTTTTGCGGAAGGATTTTCTGAATCTAAATCAATTTCTTCAAAACTAACCACTTCAAAGTCTTTAACCTGTTTTAGTTGGTTTTTAAAATGATCGAAAATAAAATTTGTTGAATTGTTTCGCCCGAAAATGCCCATTTCTGAAGCTAAACGCAGTCCTTCTTCTGCAATTTGTTCATATAAACCCATTTCAATTTTTTTATTAGTTATTTTAAAGATACTAATTTTTTATCGATATAGTTTAGCTTGATTTTTATTTGACGGATTTTTTTGCAGGAAGAAATTCAGCTTTAATTCTACCAAGATTTCCTTGAATATGAACGATGTTTTTATCATTCATCATGTAAAAATCATTATCTGTAGGAAATTTACCTTCTTCTTCTACAGGCAATTCAGTGTATTTGGCAATTTTGTATAATTGATTGTTGCTTAAAAAGTAGTTGTACGTTTTATCGGTTTTGGTAAGATTCAAATTCTTGTCGAACCACTGGCTTTCTTCGTAAATTACAAAAAGATCTTTGTTGTAAACCGTTTTCTTTTTTATTACATGTTCTATTACACCGTAGTAATCATAGGTTTCTGTAAGCGTGCTGTCTGTTTCTGTGTAAGTGTAATTTCGTTCGTAAAAACCATCTTTATGTCTGTAATAATCTTTAATTGATTCACTTTCAATTCTTGTCCAGTTTTTAGGTCGATCAAAATACGTGCTCAAATTGATAGTTTTAAAATGAATGCCGTCTTTGTAAAGTTTCAACGAATCGTATCCTTTAAAATCAAGGTATTTATTGGTTTTAAAAACATCCATCGCAATTTCCGTAAAAATACGAACAGTATCTTTTGAAGGATCATAAATAGCGATATCCTGCGCAACGGCTTTTAAATTTATTAGGATAAAAAATAGTATAAAAATACGTTTCATGAGTGTTTTGTTGATTTCGATTTATTTTTAAAGATAAAATATTCCTTTTATTAGCAATTTTTCAGAAAAAGCCGGTGTAAAATCTTCTATTAAAGAGTTTAAAAAGTTACCAAATTTTGGTAACTTTGAATAAAGATTATAAAAATGAAAAATACATCAATATCACTTGGAAGTTATTTTGATCAATTTGTAAGTAGCCAAGTTTCCACCGGAAGATATAAAAATGTGAGTGAAGTTATTCGTGCAGGACTCCGCCTTTTAGAGAATGAAGAAAGTAAAACCATTGCTTTAAAAAATGCTATACACAAGGGCATTGATAGCGGAATTGCTCATGATTTTGACCCTGAAAAACATCTCCAAGAGTTAAAGAAAAGAAAAACGGAATAATGGCAAAATATAAATTGACCAACCAAGCCGTAGAAGATTTGACAAATATTTGGGAGTACTCATTTGAAAAGTGGTCTGAAAAACAAGCCGATAGCTACTATAAAATGTTAATTGAAAATTGCCAGCTTGTTGCCGAAAATCCAAATATAGGAAAAAGCTTTAGCGAAATAAAAGAGGAGCTTTTTGGGCTGAAAGCAAACCGACATATTATTTTTTACAGAAAGTTGATTAACAACCCCATTGAAATAACAAGGATTTTGCATGAGCAGATGGATTTGAAAAACCGGATAAATGAATAAGATGCTATTAAAAAATGCTTGTTTTGAGTAATAATCACAACGTTAATTGTTGCTTAAATCATCATACGCTTTTTTAAGCATTTCAATGGTGTGGTTGATTTCATCGGTATTCAAATGACCAAATCCCAAACGTATTCCACAGATATTTTTAGTTTGATACAGCAAATATTTTGGTAACGTGACATGGTATTTTGAAACTTGTTTTGATAATTTTACTAGCGAAATAGGTTTTTTGAATTGAACAAACAATGCCAGTCCGCCATTTGGTTTGTTAAACGCAATTAAATTGCCAAAATTATTTTTTAAAGCATCGCACATGGCATCGCGCCGAGCTTTGTATAGCAAGATTTTCTTTTTTACCTGTCGATGCATTTCGCCTTCGTGAATTACTTCTGCCAAAATCTGTTCTTTGATTAAATCGCCTTGTGGATCAATCATTCGGTAATAATTTTTCACTTCGGTAATTAAATTTTCGGGCGCCACGATAAAACCTGTTTCAAAAGCCGGAAACAACGCCTGACCAACTTTTCCCAAATAAATAATCAGTCCGTTGGTGTCGGCACTTGCCATAGGCGGCATGGGTGTGGCATCAAACTGAAAATCGAAATCAAAATCGTCTTCAATGATTGCAAAACCATATTCTTTGGCTAACTGAACCAATTGTAATCTGCGTTGCGCACTTAAACTGTTGGTGGTAGGGTAGTGGCGTTGCGGCGTGCAATACACACAGCGAATACTGTTTTTTGTAAAATTCTTTTTAATGAACGAAACATCTAATCCGTTTTCATCAACAGGAATGGTTTTTATGTTGGCTTTTGCCTGATGAAAAATCATGTTGGCAGCGAAATTGCTCATAGTTCCCACCAAAACAACATCATTTGGTTTTAACAACAGTTGTGCTACCAAATACAGATTCATTTCCGTGCTTCGGGTTGTTAACAGGTTTTTGGGTGCAATGTGCAAGTTGCGTGTGGCGTTTAAATAATTGCACAATTGCGTGTTTAAAAACGATGATTGATCGAACAAAAAAGTATTCCATTTTTTAATGACCGATGTTCGTTTTAAAGCCGCATTATACCAACGATTGTATTGTTTATCGGTATGTAGGCGAATATCGGTTTGTCCGTCGTTGAAGGTGTAAGTGGTTTCCACTTTTTCATAAGGCGATGCCAAATGTGCACTTTCGTAAAAATCAAAACCGGTTTTGGTTGGATATTTTTCCTTTTTCAGTTCATTAAAATCGCCAACAATTGGTTTTTGTCTGATTGGATTTAAAACAAAAGTACCTTTATTCGGAACAATTTCTACCCAACCTTGCGAAGCCAGTTCATCGTAAACAGCAACCGCCGTATTTCGGTGGATCTTAAGTAAACTGCTTAAACTTCGAGTTCCGGGTAATAAGGTTCCTACCGAAAAATATTCGCGCTGAACCGCATTAATAATGTGTTGCGCAATTTGAACATAAACTGCGGTGGTGTTGTTTTTATCAATCTTGATAATGTTTTGCAAGATATTTTCAACCGGACTATTCATTGTTTTAAAAGCGGACTATTTAAATCGTCCGGCAAGTTACGACTTTTGCACTGTTTTATTAAAAATCAATTTTAAAATGAAAAACAAATACGTTTTGTTGGCTTTGCTTGTTGTTCCTTTTTTAGGAAAAGCACAGGTTGCAAATGATTCAATAGCCGAATTAGATGAGCTGATTATTTATGAAAATCGTATGCAGATACCTTTTCAGCAATCAACCCGAAATATTCAGGTTATAACAAAAGAAGACATTAAAAAACTACCGGTTTCATCGATAAATGAAGTATTAAGTTATGTAAGCGGAGTGGATATTCGTCAGCGTGGGCCGTTTGGTTCGCAGGCAGATATCAGTATCGACGGTGGATCGTTTGAACAAACAATGGTATTGTGGAACGGCGTTAAAATGGGCGATGCACAAACGGCACATCACTCTATGAATTTGCCCATTCCTTTAGAAGCTATTGAACGTATCGAAGTTTTAAAAGGTCCGGCTGCACGTATTTACGGAATCAACGCTTTAACCGGTGCTATAAATATCGTTACAAAAACGCAAACCGATGATTTTGTTCAATTACACGCTTATGGAGGTAGTTCGTTTAAAAACAAAGAAGAAGGCGATGACAGCGGAATGTACGCCGGCGGCGGATTGCAAGCAACGGCAGGTGTCAACACCAGAAAAGTAAATCATTTGATAAGTATTGCTAAGGAAGAAACCAACGGACAACGTTACAATACGGCTGCAAAAAATCTAAAAACCATGTATCAGGGAAATGTTTCTTTGAACGACAATAATTCGGTAAACTGGATGGGTGGTTATTTGGATAACGAATTTGGAGCCAATGGATATTACGCCGCTCCGTTTGATAAAGAATCGTATGAAGTGGTGCAGACTTTACTATTAAGCGTGGGCAGTAACCACCGAATTACCGATAATTTAACCATAAAACCGCGTATTAGCAACCGCTACAACGAAGACGATTATCGTTTTTACCGCAACGATTTAAGCAGAGCACGTTCATTACATTATTCCAATGCGTTTATGTTTGAACTGAATGGAGTTTATACTTCAGCTCTCGGAGATTTTGGTTTGGGATACGAAATGCGTTTGGAAGACATTAACAGTTCTAATTTGGGCGAGCACGATCGTAAAAATCATGGGTGGTTTGCAGAATATAAAAATACTTTTTTCGAAAAATTATTGGTAAACGTTGGCGCTTACTGGAATTACAATACCGATTACGGTTTTCAGTGGTATCCGGGTGCCGATGTGGCTTATCTGTTGAATAACGATTGGAAAGTTCAGGCGAGTATTGGTAGTAGTCAGCGTATTCCGTCGTTTACCGATTTGTATCTGAATCAAAGACCAGGAAATATTGGAAATCCCGATTTAAAACCCGAAGCTGCTTGGCAATATGAGCTTGGTGTGAATTATACCAAACAAAACAAACGATTTGCTGCGAGTGTTTTTGAACGAAATATTTCTGATTTTATTGATTGGACTCGGATTTCAACCGATGTTCCCTACCAACCGCAGAATTTAGGAAATCAAATCATGCGCGGGTTGAATGTTCGATACAATCAAGATATGCAGATTGCAGCGAATCAAAAATTAGGATATTCGATAAGCTATCAATATTTAAGCCCGAAAAAAGAAGAAACAGCAAGCGAAGTGATTTCAAAATACACCATTGAAAGTTTAAAACACCAAGCAATTGCAGGAATTAATTATACGATTAATGAATTTGGAATTCAGTTTCAAAACCGATATTTAAAACGCGAATTAAACGACGGTTATTTTGTAAGCGATTTAAGATTGATGTACGAATTTCCTTCGTTTCAGGTATATACACAAGCAACAAATTTGTTTAACAGTACTTATAAGGAAGTTGCCGCTGTGCCTATGCCTAGCCGCTGGATTCAACTGGGTGTAAATTATCGCTTAAACTTAAAAAAGACTTCCGAATAGGAAGTCTTTTTTGTTATATACTTGTAATGCCTTTAAGATTTTCTATTGTTGCAATTGGGTCTGCTGCATTAAATACAAAACTACCAGCAACCAAAACATCGGCACCTGCTTTTACTAAATCAGCGGCGTTTTTATCGGTTACACCGCCATCGATTTCAATTAAAGTTGCGGCATTGTTTTTAACAATAATTTCCTTAAGCTGTTGTACTTTTTTATACGTGTTTTCAATGAATGATTGTCCACCAAAACCAGGATTCACGCTCATGATACAAACCAAATCAATATCGTTGATTACATCTTCTAATAAAGCAACATTGGTGTGTGGATTAATAGCAACACCTGCTTTCATTCCCGCAGCTTTAATAGCTTGTAACGAACGGTGTAAATGCGTGCACGCTTCGTAATGAACGGTTAAAATATCGGCTCCTAAATTTTTAAAAGTTTCAATGTATCGATCCGGATCAACAATCATTAAATGTACATCGATTGTTTTTTTAGCGTGTTTGTTAATGGCAGCCAAAACCGGCATTCCAAAAGAAATGTTTGGAACAAAAACACCGTCCATAATATCAATATGAAACCAGTCGGCAGCGCTGTTGTTAATCATTTCAACATCGCGTTGTAGGTTGGCAAAATCGGCAGCCAAAACCGACGGAGCAATTAGTGTATTTTTCATTGTGTGTGTTGTTTGTGCAAAGATACAAAGTTATTTTTACCCGAAAATTGAAGTGTTTTATAAAAAAAGTAAAAATCTACTGATAAACAGCAAATATCAAAATCAGCATAAATAAAAGAAGCCCTAAACTAACATAATGTAATTTAGGAGTTCTTTGTTTTAGACGAAAAATTAGTGCAATTATTAAAAAAGGCAGCGTGTATAAACTAATCATAAGCAAAAAAGAAGTTAGATCAAAAATAGCTCCCGTAAATGCATATCGGTAAACGTTTGTGTTAAACGCAATTAGCCAATAAATAGTTGTAAATAAGCTTATTATGAAAACAATCTGCGAAAGTTTTATTTTAAAAGCTGGCTTTTTCATAATTGCTTCTATGGATCTTACTTTTTATGAAGTTCTAGTTTTTCTGCGAAATATGCACAGAAATCGCGCATGGTATCGCTCATTTTTTTATCGTCGGTAGCACGTTCAAACGTATCTGCCATTGCCACTAAAGTTTGATGGAAAAACACCTTCATTTCATCAACCGGCATTTCTTTTGTCCATAAATCAATACGCAGTGTTTCTTGCACTTTACTATCCCAAATTGATAAAAGCATAGCCTTTGCTTGCTCGTTTTCTATGCCACCATCGGCAGCAGTCCAGCGAATATCATCTGGAACTTTATTTTCGTCAACGGTTACGTTTATTTTAATTGTAGAGGTGTTGTTTGCCATTACTTTTTAGGTTTGTATTTAGATTGCTCAAAAATAGTTTTAGCATCTTTTAAAGCTAATTCTTGCAAAGTTACATTATTATTTTTCATATACGAACGCACAATTTGCCAGCCAATGTAAACGCCAACGCTTCCTGGTGATTCCTGATCCAGCTCTAAATAAAATTTAGAAAACGGCGCACGCTGAATAAAACGGGCAACTAGTTTAGGATCATTGTCATACAAATATTTACTTTCTACAAAATGCTTCCAAACTTGGGTTTCGTTGGTTTCAATCCATTGCAACTGTTCTTGTGTATAATTCATTTTTAATGCATCGCTCACTTCTGGCAACAACAGTTCTTTCATATACATAATTTTACCAGCATACACCATTTGACTAATAAACATGCGGTCTTGCGGTTGTGGAACTTTCTGTAAAGCGAAATTTTCTGCCAAGTCTACAACAATTCTGTTCGGTTCAAAATCGCCTAAAGTGTACGCATCAAAATCTACATAAAACTTATGGTTTTTACCCAAATAAGTATCCAATGAAATAATCGAAACAGAATCGGTATAAATAGCACGACTTGTAATATCAACTTCAGACAAAACCGTAATTACCTTGCCCGGATTTTCGTTTGGATAGTAATGTTTTATGTGTTTGAACAGCAATGTTAAATCGGCTTTTAAGGCAGATAGATCTTTAAACTGCTTTTGCGTTTCGTTGTACAATTCGTTAAACAAAGTGTCGGTTTTTTTATGGAACCAAACCGAATCGGGAACATTTTCGCTTAACAAAAAGGGATATTTCTGTTTTAATGTATTGAAATTTTCTGGAGTTGTTTGCATGAATTCCTGATCAAAACGATCAATTTTTGCTTCCACAGGAATACTCAAAATTTCTTCTTGAACCGCATTTTCTTTTTGGCATGCCACAAAAAACAAGAAACAAAACAATAAATAAAATGTGTTTTTCATCGTAAAACGTATGATATTTTATAATTTTAAAGCACAAAGATACTTAATCGAAAATTTGCAATGAAAGATAAAAAAATAAATTCCGAAAAAATAGTAAACCACATTGTTCATTGGCTAAAAACCTATGCCGAAAATGCAAAAGTAAAAGGTTTTGTGGTGGGAATTTCGGGCGGAATTGATTCTGCTTTGGTTTCCACTTTGTGTGCAAAAACCGGTTTGCCTACGCTGTGTGTTGAAATGCCGATACATCAAGCGCCAAGTCAGGTTTCGCGTGGTCAGGAACACATTCAGTTTTTAAAAGATACCTATAAAAACGTAACAAATACCATTGCCGATTTAACCGGTACATTTGATTTAATGGTGAATACATTGCCAAAAGTTGATAATTTGCCTGTTTTAAACCTAACATTGGCAAATACACGCGCGCGTTTACGCATGACCACTTTGTATTATTTTGCAGGAATCAACGGTTTTTTGGTAGCAGGAACAGGAAATAAAGTAGAAGATTTTGGAGTTGGATTTTTTACAAAATACGGCGATGGCGGAGTTGATTTAAGTCCGATTGCAGATTTAATGAAGTCGGAAGTGCGAGTATTAGCAGCGTATTTAGGAATTACGCAAAACATCATCAAAGCAAAACCAACCGATGGTTTGTTTGGCGATGACAGATCAGACGAAGATCAGTTAGGTGCCAATTATGATGAGTTAGAATTTGCTATGAAAGCTTTTGATGCAGGAAAAACCGAAGCTGATTTTACCAATCGTGAATTAGAAGTTTTCAAGATTTACAAACGTTTGCATACCATTAATCAACATAAAATGAACCCGATTCCGGTTTGTGAAATTTCTGATGAGGTAAAGTTTTAGGGAGATTTTTTTTAACTCTATGAAATAAAATTCTAACAGAGTTCCAAACTCTGTTAGAATTGTTTATGTGTAATTTAATTAAGATAACCAACATGAAATACAATTATATTTTATTTTTAGTTTTTATGCTTATTGGGTGTAAAAAATCAATTTCAGAAGCAGACAAAAAGCAAGTCGTTGAACTTAATAACAAAGCTGTAGAATACAGAATGAATAATGATCTTGAAAAGGCAAAAGAACATCTTGCAAAAGCTTTGGAAATTGATCCGACAGATTTTTCAGTAAGACATCAGTTAATTGGTATTTATACTGAACAAGATAGCTTAAGTAAAGCCTTTGAAATATTAGATAAAATTCCATCAGAACAAAAAAATAGCCAAAATTTTTATCAAACAAAAGCCAACCTTTACGATTACAGTAAACAAAAAAATAAAGCAATTGAAAATTATAAGAAAGCACTTGAATTAACAGAACTACCTAAATCACTTAATAAGGAGTTAGATTTAAATGATTTACTGAATTATGCAATGTTAGAAACTTTGTCTGGCAAAAAGGAACAAGCCGTAAACCGACTTAATAAAGCTTTGAAATTAGATTGGTTAACTGAGAATAATAGAGAATACCTTGAATCTTTTAGAAATGAATTTGAATTTTATCAAGGAGGCGGAAGTGCTGAATTCGATTCGGAAGATAGACTCTATATCAAAACAACAAACGCAGATAGCTTAATATCAATATTAAAAAAGCATCATATAAACGTTTCAGGAAGTGTTAGTGTTTCAGGAAGCAGTTTTAAAAATGATACAACAGAACTATTTGTTTCTAAAAAATATATAGAAGCAATAAATAAATTAGGAATAAAAGTATTTAATAGAGAAACGATAAACATTTCTGATTCTAACTAAACCTTTACTTTTTTCAAACTCTGCCAAAGTTTTAAACTTTGGCAGAGTTGTTTAAGTTAAAATCAACTAAACCTAGACATTACCCTTCCTAACTCACTTGAAAAAGTATGTTTTAAATTGTTATAATCAACCACGTCGGTTAATAAATCTCGAGCTTTTTCGGGGTTTTCTTGTATTTGTTTCTTCAAACCTTCGATAATTTCAAAAATCAAATAAGAACGAAGCGTTAAAATTGTTTCATTTACATATTGCTGCACGCCCGAATCTTTGCCTTTTACCAAAATGTTCTGTTTTTCCCAATTGTGCAGATTGTATCGTTCTTCATCCATAATAATCGATGTGATTTCATCTGTTAGTTCGGGTTTTACTTGCTGTAAATAACTTTCTAAATTCCAGCTTTCATTGGTGTGATAAAACGAAAGAATGTCTTTAAAAATTGCTTGAAATTTTTTATTGCTCATTTCAATTTCATCTTCTTGTAAGCTTAAGAAAACCTTGTCGAACACTTTGCGCTTCACCTTTTTCTTCTGCGTAATTACTTTATCATCTTCAACCGTAAGTTCGTACTCGTCAAATAATTCTTCATAATTACCGTAAATCAGCAAAATTTCGATGATTTTTCGTTCCAAAAGATAAATAATATTTACCTGTTCTTTGGTTTCTTCTGGAGTTGTTTTTACAACTTCCATTTTTTTATCCTGAACGAATTTTTTGTTGGCTTCTTGCAGTTCTTTTTTACCAATTTGCGCCAAAGTGCTGAACAAAACATCTTCAGAAATATCCATAATCGATGCGCATTCCTGAACATAAACCTCGCGCTGAATGTGATCGGGCACTTTAGAAATAGAAACCACAATGTCGCGAATGACGTCTGCTTTTTTAATAGGATCATTTCCAGCATCTTTCATCAACAAATTCGCCTTAAACCTGATAAAATCGGTAGCGTTGTCTTTTAAATAATGCTGTAACTCATCAATCGGCGTTTTTCGGGCAAAACTATCGGGATCATCGCCATCGGGAAATGTACAAACACGCACATTCATGCCGGCTTCCAAAATCAGGTCAATCCCTCGTAACGACGCGCGCATTCCGGCAGCATCGCCATCAAACAAAACCGTAATATTTTTGGTTAAACGGTTAATCAATCGAATTTGATCGGGCGTTAAAGCCGTTCCCGACGAAGCCACAACGTTTTTTATTCCCGCCTGATACATTTGAATTACATCGGTGTATCCTTCCACCAAATAACAGTTATCTTTTGATGCGATTTCGTGTTTTGCATGGAAAATTCCGTACAAAACCTTGCTTTTATGGTAAATATCGCTTTCGGGCGAATTCAGATATTTAGCAGCTTTTTTATCGTTGGTTAAAATTCGTCCGCCAAAACCCAACACACGACCACTCATACTTTCGATAGGAAACATCACGCGTCCTTTAAAACGATCGAATTTTTTATCGTCTTTTACAATCGTTAGTCCAGTTTTTTCAAGGAATTCCAACTTGTAACCTTTTGCCAAGGCTTCGTTTGTAAAGGCGTCCCATTGATCGGGCGAATAACCCAGCTGAAACTTTTTAATGGTTTCTTCGGTAAAACCACGCTCTTTAAAGTACGAATGACCAATTGCCAAGCCTTCATCGGTTTTTAGCAACACATCGTGAAAGTATTTCTTGGCGAATTCGGAAACCACAAACAAACTTTCGCGTTCGTTTAGTGCTTGTTTTTCTAAATCGGTTTGTTCGGTTTCTTCAATTTCGATCTGATACTTGTTGGCAAGATAACGCAAGGCTTCGGGATACGAAAAATGTTCGTGTTCCATAATAAAGCTAATGGCATTACCGCCTTTGCCCGACGAGAAATCTTTCCAGATTTGTTTGGCAGGCGAAACCATAAACGACGGCGATTTTTCGTTTACAAACGGACTTAATCCTTTGTAATTACTGCCGGCTTTTTTAAGCTGCACAAAGTCGCCAATGACTTCTTCCACACGGGCAGCCTCGAAAATTGCGTCTATCGTTTCTTTTTTAATCATAGTGCAAATATAAAGATTTGAGTAAAGATGAAAGCGAAAAGCGAAAAGATGTTTTTTGAATTGTGAAGTTTATACTTATTGTTAAATTCATTAGCAAAGAAGAATTTCTTTTTAGTAAATTTGAACACAATTACCTCCAAAACTAATCATTGATAGATTTATTAAATACTTATTCGTTATATATTAAACTACCCTAATATATATCATCTGGAGAAAGCAAACTGCAAACTTGTAAGTGATTTAATGTAGAACAATGGAACGCATCCACATATTTAAGGTAATTGAATTTAAATAAATATTGCCCAATACAAGAATATATTAATAAACAAAAACCACTTGGTATTAAACTACACTTAAAATTTAAATAACTTTTTATGAAAAACTTTTATTTAATCATTATTGCACTATTGTCGTTTAGTGCCCATTCACAATTTATATATTGGAAAGCAAACGAAGAAATTCCTGAACAAGTTATGGTGTATATGAATGACAATACCTCAAAAGCAGGGTATATTAAAAATAACAAAGTTTCAAATGTTGGGAAACGTATGCTAACTTTAGATCCTAAGCTTTTTAGACATGGCGATGTGGAAGCTAATGTAATATTGTTTAAAGCAGAAGGAACAGAAAATTATGTTGAAATACCTGCCAATAATATAAAGTATGTTGTTTTTTCTGGTGAGGAACCTACTCGGTTCGATAGAATCAATGTGTATAAATTCGAAAGAAAATCATTAGAAATAAAAGATAAAGAACCTGTAACAATGTTTCAAATTCCAAGAGTTGATGACTATGTTGTTATGTATGCAAATTATTATATAAATCTTGGAAGAAACGGATCTTTAAACGATGAATTGTATTTTTACTTAAAACAGAAAGATAGTGATAAATCATATTACATGAGATTTTTCTCATTTAGCAAAGACAAACAAATTTTTCCATATTTAAAGATTCTGGCTCCTAAAAATGAAAAATTCACTGCCTATATTGATAAGCTTTGCGACAAAAAATCATCAGAATACAAAGAATATAAAAAAGGAGAAGAAGAATTGATGGAAGAATTTTCAAAGTATGCAAAAGAAAACAGAAAAGAGCTTTCAATAGTTGATGGTCGTTCTATGCAATACAATACAAAATTCCGATATATGTTTTTTTACATAGGTAAAAAACTAGAACAGTTTTCAAGTTAATACATCACTTTGTTTTTAATTTCCTAAATTAGAAGTATGAAAATAACTTTAATTCAATTTGATACCATTTGGGAAGATAAACAAGCCAATTTAAAATACGTTCAAGATAAAATCTTGAATGTATCTAGCGCTGTTGACCTTGTTGTTTTGCCCGAAATGTTTACCACCGGTTTTACGATGAACCCCGAAATGGTTGCTGAAGAAGAACAGGGCGAAACATTGCAAACTCTTCAAGAATTAGCCATGAGCAAGCAAACAGCCATTACAGCAAGTTGGGTTGTAAAAGAAAATAACAATTATTACAATCGCCTATTTTTTGTTTTTCCCAATGGAACATACAAAACTTATAATAAACGCCATTTATTTACCTTAGCCGGCGAAGAAAAGGTCTATAAACCGGGTAACGAAAAAGTAATCGTATCATATAAAGGTTGGAATATTTGCTTGCTTATTTGTTATGACTTGCGTTTTCCGGTTTATTCGCGCATTGTAAATCAAAATTACGATTTACTGATTTACGTAGCATCGTGGCCCGATCGACGAATTGATGCTTGGGACGCCTTGTTAAAAGCGCGTGCTATTGAAAATATGAGTTATGTGGTAGCTGTGAACCGTTGCGGAACCGACCCAAATGAAGTAGCATATTCAGGACATTCGCAAGTGATCGATTTTATGGGTAAACACATTGTTTTTCCACTTGTTGATGAACAAATTTCTATAACAACACTTGAAAAAGATCCTTTGTTAACTGCTCGACAAAAATTTGCTTTTTTAAACGATGCGGATGATTTTCTAATATTGTAATTATTTACTTCTTTAATATTTAACATTTTTGATGTTTTGGTAATTTATTTTAACTAAATTTGATTTAAACTTATATTTTATTTAAGTGGTTTGATAAGATTTCTTACGATGCCTTTACATTATGATGTTTAAATATTTATTACAATGAAAAAAACAATAACAAATTTAGTATCGGGACTAATATTTTTAACATTCACATCTGTAAATGCGCAGGTTTTATTTAGTGATAATTTTGATAGCTATAATTTAGGTCCCTTTCCAAATAACACGAATGGGTGGGGGGTTAAGAGTAATTACAATGATGTTCGAATCTTTCCCGAACCGAATAGAGGTAATGTATTAGCCTGGGGGTGGAATATTACTCCACTTAGTGCTTATAGTATTGCTAGTTGTATTCAATATGATATATTAAAAAAATATGATGATCGTGATCCGGGTAATGATGTTTTAAAATTGGAATTTGAATTTTATTCTAATGATTTTACGGGTGACCTTGCAGAAATGTTTGAATCACGTATTGGTTTTAGTGGAGGCGATTATTATTTTAAATGCGAAATTAATGCTAATGAATCTACCATAGATTCTTCAATAACCAACTCGGGAAATTATAAAAAAAACTATAACCACAAATGGATAAAAGTTGAGGTGTATTTTGAGTATATAGAAGTTACCGATACATGGGAGATTCATACGTACATTCCTATGTTACAATATTGGGATGTTCAAGAAAGAGCATCTTTTTCTACCGAAGATATTTACATAGGTTTTGGTGTTTATAAAACAAAACCATCTTATTCTGGGACATTGATTAAATACGATAATATTAAACTTTCGGCTGTACCAATTCGTCCGGCTTTTGCAAATGTAAATGAATGGCTTTCTTCTAAATTTAATGTTTATCCAAACCCTGCAACTAACGTGGTAAACATTACCAACGTCGAAAATATGATGGTTAACCAAGTTACTATTTACGATATTGCAGGCAAACAGTTAAGCACCCAAACTTACAATAACGAAACCGAAATACAATTAAACGTAGAACATTTAGCAAGCGGTACTTATATACTACATTTAGAAACCAATCAAGGTATGGCTGTTAAAAAACTGGTTAAAAAGTAAATAAAAACCTTTCAGGCATCTGAAAGGTTTTTTGTTTTAGGGCAAAACCAATGTTTCGTTTAATTCCCAATTGGCTCTTATGTCTAATTCTTTTTGAAAGTTAATCACCTTTTCGGGCTGGCGTTTTTCAAGATAACTACCAGTATCCCATTTTTTGTTGCCGTTGGCATCTTCAATAATCCTAATAAAATATTTATCGGGTTCAATGGCTCTAAATTCAATGGAACTTTCTTCGGTTATATAAAGATAATCGTACAATTTTTCATCTTTGGTTAACAGTTCAAAAATAATAGGATAGTTAACCGTTCCCGAAAGTTTGAACGAAATATTTCCATAATCGGTCAGTTTACCGGTCTGAAAGCGCTGAATCATTTCGGTTTTTAAAGTAGTATCGTAAAAATCGGTTACGCTGTTTGGTTTTAAAAACACGGTGTATTTTTCATCTTCCACCTTATCAAACAAAATTTTCACGGTGTTGTTCAAAGAGTCTGTTTTAATGGTAAATGGAATTTGAAGCGAATCTTTGCCCATCACCTGAATTAAATCGTTAGAAATGGTTTTAAAAGGCGTGTTGGTAGTAAACGAAATGGTGTCTCTAAATTGAATAGATCCACTTTTGATAAATTTTACCTGTAACGTGTCGATCTGTTTTAAAGTGCGCTGTGTAACCGTATGGATTTTTTCGTAATCAGTTGTTTTAAACTTAAACTGAAGCGAATCGTATTTATCCTTTGGAGTAAAAATGTAAATTGAATCTTTGCCTGGAACTTTTTGAATGCGCGATGCAATGGGTTTGTTGTTTCCTAATGCAGATACTTTTAAATTTTTAGTGTCGCCTTCGTAAGCAGCCAACCATTTGTTTTGGCTCACCATTGACGGGCGGTAAGCGGTTGTTCGCTTGGTTTCGTTAAATAATTTTAAACTGTAAACACTGTCTGTTGGTAAAGTGATTGGTGTTGGGTGAAAACCTATTTTATCTGATTTTGGATCGAACTTATAATTACTGTTTTTTTCCTGTAACGCAATAAGGTAATAAGTGCCGCTTTTTAAATTTTCCAAATCGGCAGTAGAAACACTGTCTTTTGCACTTGCCACATACAACGGTTTTTTCTTGTAAATAGTAGAATCGTTAAAACCCTCGGTTTCATACAAAAGAACATTCACCAAACCTTTTGATTTTCGGTTGTAAGCATCTTCAAAATTGGTGGAAAGCTTTAGCGAATCGATATAATCTCCGGTAGAAAACACATATTTGTAGTTCGTGTACGGATTTCCTTCGTTATTATCCTGAATACTCTCGCCAAAATTAAAACTGTAGGTTGTATTTGGTTTAAGCGTATCAAAAATCTTGATTTTTATAAATTTACTCGGATAGCCCATTGGTGTAATTTCGGGTTGCGTATCCATTGGTGGCGAAATAATCAGCTGTTGATTTACCTTGTTGAGCTTCACGTATTCGTCAAAATTTATTTGAATGGTTTTCTCGTTAAATTGCGTGCTGAAATTTTCCGGATTGGCAGATAAAATCACGGGCGCCAAAGTGTCTTGCGGTCCGCCAGTAATGGTTCCGCGTTTTGCACAGTTTGTAAACAACACCAAAGTAAGTATCAATAAAAAACTAAAATATCTTAAAAATCTCATCAACTTAAAATTACCCTGCAAAGTAACTATTTTTATTTGATTTTTTTAGCGTGTATAGGCCATTGTTAATATGCTTATTTTGTGGGTAGAATTTTTTATGATACAATTTCCTGCATTTTGCAAGGTGGCACCTGTGGTCATTACATCATCAACCAACAAAAGATGTAGGTTTTCTAAATGATGGTATTTTGGATTCACGATAAACTCACTTTGTTTTTTTGCCCGCTGAAAGATGTTTTTCTTGGTTTGAGTTTGGGTTTTGGTGTTTTTTATAAGATAATCTTTGTAAAACGGAATGTTTAGCTGCTTGCTTAATTCGGTTCCAAAAACCGTTAATTGGTTGTAACCGCGTTTGCGTTCTTTGGTTTTATGCAAAGGAATGCACACAATGGCTTGGGCTTCATTAAAAATACGTTGGTTTTTCAACTGCTTTAAAGCCAATTGCGCAATAAACAGACCAATGGTTTGTTGGTTTTTATATTTTAATTCGTGAATTAGTTTTTGCGTGATGCTTTCTTGCGAAAAATATAAAACAGTTGCGCAATGTTCTACCAACAGTTTGCCATAGAACCTATGTTTCATTTCGTTTGAATTAGAAATCGTTGCAGGAGCCAAATCCAAATTCAATAAACAAGCAGGACACAAAATATCGGTTTGCTTTTGCAAAACAGCATCACAACCATAACAAAGTTGCGGATAAAATAAATCAAAAACATCGATAATTGCCCACATTACCAACAAGTTTTATGTACCTTTGCGTTAAAATACAATAAAAAACAATAGTGTTCAACTAATTGTTGTACAATTTTTAATAAACTTCAATTTTACTATTTTTGCACTATGGCAAAACAAGAAGACATTTTTAAAAATGTAATTTCGCACGCAAAAGAATACGGATACATTTTTCCGTCGAGCGAAATTTACGATGGATTAAGTGCTGTGTATGATTATGCACAAAACGGTGTAGAGTTAAAAAAGAACATTCGCGAGTATTGGTGGAAATCAATGGTGCAAATGCACGAAAATATTGTGGGGATTGATGCAGCGATTTTTATGCATCCCACCACATGGAAAGCTTCGGGGCATGTTGATGCTTTTAACGATCCGTTAATTGACAATAAAGATTCTAAAAAAAGATATAGAGCCGATGTTTTGATCGAAGATTACTGCGAGAAATTATGGCAGAAGGCTCAAAAAGAAATCGAGAAAGCTAAAGGACGTTTTGGCGATGCTTTTAACGAAGAAGAATTCATCACAACCAATCCGCGTGTGGTGGAATATCTTTCAAAAAAGAAAGCCATTTTAGAGCGCATGGCAGCTGGTTTAGATTCAGGCAATTTAGAAGATGTAAAAGCATTGATTGAAGAATTGGGAATTGCCGATCCAGAAACAGGTTCTAAAAACTGGACCGATGTGCGTCAGTTCAATTTAATGTTCGGAACAAAATTAGGAGCTTCTGCAGATACGGCGATGGATTTGTATTTACGCCCAGAAACCGCACAAGGAATTTTCGTAAACTTTTTAAACGTTCAAAAAACCGGACGTATGAAAATTCCGTTTGGAATTGCACAAACAGGAAAAGCGTTCCGTAACGAGATCGTGGCACGCCAATTTATTTTCCGTATGCGCGAGTTTGAACAAATGGAAATGCAGTTTTTTGTAAAACCAGGCGAAGAAATGACCTATTACGAATATTGGAAAGAAACCCGTTTAAAATGGCATTTGTCGTTAGGTTTAGGTAAAGAAAACTACCGTTTTCACGACCACGAAAAATTGGCGCATTATGCAAACGCAGCAGCAGATATTGAATTTAATTTCCCATTCGGATTTAAAGAATTGGAAGGAATTCACTCTCGTACCGATTTCGATTTAAAAGCACACGAACAACATTCGGGCAAAAAGTTGCAGTTTTTTGACAATGAAACCAATTCATCTTACGTGCCGTATGTGGTAGAAACATCGGTTGGTTTAGATCGTATGTTTTTATCGGTTTTCTCAAAAGCTTTGCAAGAAGAAACTTTAGAAGACGGATCAACGCGTACCGTTTTAAAACTACCAAGCGTTTTAGCGCCAACAAAAGCAGCAGTTTTGCCATTGGTTAAAAAAGACGGCTTGCCAGAAGTTGCCCGTGAAATTATAGAAGAGTTGAAATGGGATTTCAACGTGGCTTACGATGAAAAAGATGCCGTTGGTCGCCGTTACCGCCGCCAAGATGCATTGGGAACTCCGTTTTGTATCACGGTTGACCACCAAACATTAGAAGATAAAACCGTAACCATTCGCCACCGCGACAGCATGAAACAAGATCGCGTATCGATTTCGGAATTGCGAAACATTATAAACGAAGAAGTTTCAATGCGCAATTGGTTGCAGAAAATGAAATAATATAAAAAAAGGAATGTTAAAAAGCTGAACGAAAGTTTGGCTTTTTTTGTTTAAAAGAATGTTAATTTTTGTATATTTACTTTATAATGTTGTTAAATACAATTTGTAAGTATAACATCAATTAAAATACTATGAAAAATATTGTAAAATTAATCAGTTACTCTCTATTGTTTTTCACTTCGTTTATGGTGAAGTCTCAAGTTTTGTACAACGAAAACTTTAATAGTTATGCGCTGGGTAATTTAGGAACCGATCCTACAGGAACTCTTGCGGGTAAAGGAGGGTGGCTTACACAATGTTCTAACACAACAGCAACAGTAAGTAATAATTATTTTAACATTACCAGCGAATCTGGTAAAGGTAATGTGTTAACACTATCAGCTGGTGCGACTTCACCGACCAAGGTGGGTGTAATAGTAAAAAAGGTAGGGATTGATTCGTTTGTTAATCAACGTGCCTCTGGTAATAATGTAATTAAATTTGAAATTGATTATTATACAGGTGGTCAACAAAAATTGACTGGAAATTCTCAGCTAATAACGGTAGGTTATGATACTAGTCATAATACTTATTCTCCTTCTAAAATATTATTTACTTATCAGTTTAGACCGATGACCGGTGAATTCTATGTTTTCGGTCCGGCTCTTGGAGGGAATTTTAAATTAGATAAAAATGCATTAACTAATTTAGCTGTACTACCCTTTAATACATGGGTTTCATTAATTGTATATTTAGATTACAATAATAAAAAAGCCTATTTTGAAACACCTTATTTTAACACCATAGCTTCAGCCGATTTTTTTAAGAACAGTACATCTACTAATTTAATAGAAGACTTTAAACCAACAGTATTGTCTATGACATTTCAGTCAAACAATGAAACGATAACAGTTGATAAGGTTAATAAATATGATAACGTTAGAATAACAGCATTAAAAAGTGTGCCGGCCTACGTGTTAAATAGCGAGAACTTTTTAGCCCAAAAATTTAACTTGTACCCAAACCCAGTAACAAATGTGGTAAACATCACCAACGCCGAAAATATGGTTGTAGAACAAGTTGTTATTTACGATATCGCAGGCAAACAGTTAAGTACCCAAACTTTTAACAATGAAACCGAAATACAATTAAAAGTAGAGCATTTAGCAAGTGGTACGTATCTATTGCATTTGCAAACCAACGAAGGAACAGCGGTTAAGAAGCTGGTGAAGAAATAGTTTTTGTAAATTGTATTGTTGTAGAATTAAAAAACTTTGCCAAAGTTTAAAACTTTGGCAAAGATTAAAAACATTCAGAGCAAACAATCCGTTTTGGTAGAAAATAGTTTGAGCATTAACTTAGAATAGGTTCCGGAAATGAACTGTAAATTTGTTTTTTTTGATATAACGGGAAAGCAGGTTAAAGAAATAGATAATCAATCTGCAAAAATAATTTCGATCGATATAAGTAATTTACAAAACGGAGTTTATTTCTTAACAATATCAAATGATAACGGAATAATTCAAAAAACAGAAAAAATAATTAAAAAGTAAAAAACCGCCTCTAGTTGTGAGACGGTTTGTTTTATTTCGTGATATTACAACTTAAAAGTAATGATCGATCTTGGCGAATGGTTCATTAAATCTTCACTGATGCTTCCGTTCAATAATCGTGCAAAGCCTTTTCTGCCGTGGGTTCCCATAGCAATTAAATCGGCGTTGACACGTTCTGAAAAATTTAAAATACCTTTTTCAATATCTAAATCATTGTAGATGGAAAATTCGTAATCATCTAAATCATATTGTTTTAAAAAGGCGTGTGTCAATTCTTCAGCAACGTGCGTTGGTTTAAAATTGTTCGGCGTATTAACCATTAAAAAGTGCGGAGTAGAACCGTTCAATTTTAAGAAATCAACAATTTTTTGGAAACCTTTTGCAGTTTCTTCGGTAAAATCGCTTGCAAACACCACCTTGTCAAAATTCACTTCGGTTTCGTTTCCTTTAATTGCCAACACAGGAATATCCGATGTGCGGATTACTTTTTCGGTGTTCGATCCTATAAACAATTCTTTAAAACCACTAGCACCGTGCGATCCCATTACAATTAAATCGATATTATTAGCTTTTGCAACTTCGGTTACCTCGTTAAAAGTACGTCCTAATTTTAAAATCTGCGAAACGTTTAAGCCGCTTAACTCTTCAGACAACGATGTTTGCGTTAATTTAGCTTCAGCATGTTCTTTAAAAAACATAATCTCAGGCAGGTCGTAACCTGGCTTAATCATGTCCATGGTTTCATGTGGCAAATCAATGATATGTAATAAGATAATTTCAGCGCTCGATTTTCTTGCAATGCCCGCAGCAGCTCTTAAGGCAATATGTGCTTGTTCAGAAAAATCGGTAGGTACTAAAATCTTTTTCATCTTGTATAGTTTATTAGGTTAGTAAATGTTTGTGTTCATTTTATAAATATACTTAATAATATTCATAAAAAACCAAAAAAATCAATTACTTAAATAAAATTTGTATATTTGCAAAGTTATTTATTGTTAAACTAAATAATGAGGGGACATAATTGTCCCCTCTTTTTATACAAAAGATGGATTTTAAAAGTAAAGTTAAGGATTTATTAGAAGAAGGTTTGGCTGAACATCCAGAGCTTTTTTTGATAGATTTTTCTATTTCGGCCGATTATAAAATTTCTGTAATAATTGATGGCGACAACGGCGTTACCTTGCAAGACTGTATTGATGTTAGCCGCAGTATAGAACACAATTTAGACCGCGAAGAGCAAGATTTTTCGTTAGAAGTAGCTTCGGCAGGGGCAACAGCTCCCTTGAAATTTCCACGCCAGTATAGAAAAAACATCGGTAGAACATTGGAAGTTACAACCAATGACGATAATAAAATAGAAGCCACGTTGATTGATGCCAACGAAGAAGCTGTAAAATTAGAATGGAAGGCACGCGAACCTAAAAAAATAGGCAAAGGCAAAGAAACCGTTGTTAAAAACGCTGAAATTCCGTACATTAGCATCAAAAAAGCAGTTGTAGTTATATCATTTTAAAAAAATACAGATAATTTCATGGATAATATTGCATTAATTGATTCGTTCTCTGAATTTAAAGATTTTAAACATATTGACAGAGTTACCCTTATGGCGATTTTAGAAGATGTTTTTAGAAATGCATTGAAAAAAAGATTTGGGTCAGACGATAATTTCGACATCATCATCAATCCTGATAAAGGAGATATGGAGATATGGAGAAACAGAATCGTTGTTGCCGATGGTGAGGTGGAAGACGAAAATTCTGAAATATCATTAAAAGAAGCACAAAAAATTGAACCAGATTTTGAAGTGGGCGAAGAAGTTTCTGAAGAAGTTAAATTGTTTCAATTAGGTCGTCGTGCCATATTAGCATTGCGTCAAAACCTAATCACAAAAATTCAAGAACACGACAGCACCAATCTTTACAAGCAATTTAAAGATATGGTAAACGAAATATATGCAGCCGAAGTAAGCCACGTGCGCCCAAAAGCAGTAATATTGATCGATGAAAACAATAAAGAAATCATTTTGCCTAAAGAGAAACAAATCCCATCAGATTATTTCAAAAAAGGCGAAACGGTAAAAGGAATTATCGAAAGTGTTGAATTGAAAGGCAACAAGCCACAAATCATCATGAGCAGAACATCGGAATTGTTCCTAGAGAAATTATTTGAACAAGAAATTCCAGAAATCGCAGACGGTATCATTACCATTCAAAAAGTAGTGCGCATACCAGGCGAAAAGGCAAAAGTAGCAGTAGATAGTTACAACGAAAACATTGACGCAGTTGGTGCGTGTGTGGGTGTAAAAGGATCTCGTATTCACGGAATTGTGCGTGAATTAGGAAACGAAAATATCGACGTGATCAATTACACAAACAATGCAGAATTATATATTCAACGAGCGTTAAGCCCGGCAAAAATAAACAACATATCCATAAACGAAACAAGCAAACGTGCAAATGTTTTGTTAGATATAAGCGAAGTTTCAAAAGCAATTGGTAAAGGCGGTCAAAACATTAAATTGGCAAGTTTGCTAACTGGTTACGAAATAGACGTGATAAGAGAAGGAACACAGATTTTAGAAGAAGACGACGTTGAGTTGCGCGAGTTCTCAGATGAAATCGATGCGTGGGTAATCGATGAATTTGTAAAAATTGGTTTAGATACTGCAAAAAGCGTATTAAAGCACAGTGTAAGCGAATTGGTACGAAGAACAGATTTAGAAGAAGAAACAGTAGAAGATGTTTTAAACATTTTAAATGCTGAATTTGAAGACTAATTAAACACACTAGAACAACAACACAACGCACAAAAATATACTAAAAGGATCGTATGTCTGAAAATAGAATAATAAGAATAAACAAAGTTTTAAGAGAATTAAATATTTCTCTCGATAGAGCCGTGGAATTTTTGAAGACCAAGGGCTTTGAAATTGAGGCTTCTCCGAACGCAAAAATATCCGATGCAGAATATGCAGCATTAGATAAGCAGTTTTCGGCAGATAAAGGGAAGAAAGAAGCTTCGAAAGAAGTGAGTGAAGAAAAAAAGAAAGAAAAAGAAGAATTACGTTTAGAACGCGAGCAGGAAGAAAAACGCAGAAAAGAAGAAGAAGACAAGCGTAAAAGAGAAGAGGAAAAGCGTAAGAAAGAAGAAGACGAAAAACGTAGAAAAGAAGAAGACGAAAAACGCGAGCAAGAGGTTATAAAAGCTAAAGCCGCTAAAGTATCGTCTATAAAAACTGTTGGGAAAATTGATTTAGATGCAAATTCTAAAAAAGCACCAGCTGCCGATTCTAAAAAATCTACAGACCATACAAAAGATCCTGTAAGTGTATCAAACAAAAATACTGAACCTGCAAAAGTAGAGAAAACAGAAACAAAACCGCAGGTTGAAAAACCAACGCAGCCAGTTTCGAAAGAGCCTAAGCAGGAAAAACCGGTAGAAACAGAAAAACCGGTTCAGAAAGTTGCTGAAACAACTGAAGCAAAAACAGAGGGTTCTTCTACAGAAGAAAACCCAGAATCTGAAATAATAAAAACGCAGTACCAAAAACTTTCTGGAACAACTTTTACGGGTCAAAAAATTGATTTATCTCAATTCAACAAACCTAAAAAGAAAAAAGAAGATCCTAAGAAAGATGGTGCAAAACCAGGAGGTGGAAACAATAACGCAGCAAACAATAAAAATAAACGCAAGCGTATTGAAAAACCAGGTACGCCAGGTGCAACAGGTAATCAAGGCAACAATGCCAATAAACCAAACACACCAGGGCAGGGTGGACAAAACCGTCCGGGTCAACAAGGCGGAAATTCTAAGTTCTCTAACAACCGAAACAATGCGGGCGGAAACAAAAATTTTGGAAACAGAAACCAGCCAGCAGTAAAAGTGGAGCCTACAGATGAGGAAGTAAAAAACCAAATCAAAGAAACGTTAGAGCGTTTACAAGGAAAACAAAACAAATCAAAAGCGGCAAAATATCGTAAAGATAAACGTGAACTTCACCGTAAAAAAGAAGAAGAAGCACGTGCAGACGATGATTTAAAAATATTAAAAGTTACCGAGTTCGTAACAGTTGGTGAAGTTGCCACAATGATGAACGTGCCAATTACGCAAGTAATCGGAACATGTATGTCGTTAGGTATCATGGTTACCATGAACCAGCGTTTAGATGCTGAAACATTAACAATTGTTGCAGATGAATTTGGTTACGAAGTACAATTTACAACTGCTGACATTGAAGAATCGATGACAGAGGAAGTTGATGCACCGGAAGATTTACAACCACGCGCACCAATTGTAACGGTGATGGGACACGTAGATCACGGTAAAACATCTTTATTAGATTACATTCGTAAAGCAAACGTAATTGCAGGGGAATCGGGTGGTATCACGCAGCACATTGGTGCGTACGGAGTAACTTTAGAAAGTGGTCAGAAAATTACTTTCTTAGATACACCAGGTCACGAGGCGTTTACCGCAATGCGTGCACGTGGAGCACAAGTTACCGATATTGCAATTATTGTAGTTGCTGCCGATGACGACATTATGCCGCAGACAAAAGAAGCAATTTCGCACGCACAAGCAGCAGGTGTACCAATTATTTTCGCAATTAATAAGGTAGATAAGCAAACTGCAAATCCTGAGAAAATTAAAGAGAAACTGGCAGCTATGAACTTCCTTGTAGAAGAATGGGGAGGAACATATCAGTCACAAGATATTTCGGCAAAATTTGGTCAAGGAGTTCCTGAATTGTTAGAAAAAGTATTGTTAGAGGCTGAAATGTTAGAGCTGAAAGCAAACCCTAACAAACTGGCTGTTGGTACTGTTGTAGAAGCATTCTTGGATAAAGGACGCGGATATGTATCAACGATCTTAGTACAAAGCGGAACGTTGAAAATTGGAGATTACTTGTTGGCAGGTAAAAACCACGGTAAAATTAAAGCAATGCACGATGAACGTGGAAAATCTGTAAAAGAAGCAGGTCCATCTCGTCCTATATCAATCTTAGGATTAGACGGTGCACCAACAGCAGGTGATAAGTTCAATGTATTCGAAGATGAGCGTGAAGCAAAAGCAATTGCAGCAAAACGTACACAGTTGATCCGTGAGCAGTCGGTTCGTGCACAACGTCATATCACGTTGGCAGAAATTGGTCGCCGTATTGCTTTAGGTGAGTTTAAAGAATTAAACATCATCTTAAAAGGAGACGTAGATGGATCGGTTGAAGCATTATCAGACTCGTTCTCTAAATTATCAACAGACGAAATTCAAATCAACATTATTCACAAAGGTGTAGGTGCAATTACCGAATCGGATGTATTGTTGGCTTCGGCTTCTGATGCAATCATTATCGGATTTAACGTTCGCCCAATGGGTAATGCCAAAACAATTGCAGACAAAGAAGAAATCGATATTAAAACATACTCGATTATTTACGACGCGATTGACGATATTAAAGATGCAATGGAAGGAATGTTGTCTCCAGAATTGAAAGAAGAAATCACTGGAACAGCAGAAATCCGTCAAACATTCAAAATATCAAAAGTGGGAACAATTGCAGGATGTATGGTTACCGATGGTAAAATATTCCGTAACTCAAGAATACGTTTAATTCGTGAAGGAGTTGTAATTTACACTGGTGTTCTTGATGCTTTAAAACGTTTTAAAGACGATGTGAAAGAAGTTTCTAAAGGATACGATTGTGGTATTCAGATTAAAAACTACAACGATATTAGAGAATACGATATTATTGAAGGATTCCAAGAAGTTGAGGTTAAGAAAACGTTGAAATAACTGAAGTTATAGTAAATAGATACAAAGGAGTCGAAAGACTCCTTTTGTCATTTTGACAGATTTTGAATCAATGATTGTGTTTGGCTTAAAGTTTGATTATATTTATCATATAAAACAAAAACGCATACAATAAAAAAGCAGAATTATGGGATTATTATTAATGGGAATTATTATGCTTGCCAGCTGGTTAGTGGGTTGGCAGCTAAAAAATAAATTTGAAAAGTATTCAAAGGTTCATTTACGAAATGGAATGAGCGGTGCAGAAATTGCAACGAAGATGTTGCACGACCATGGAATTTACGATGTAAAAGTAATTTCTACACCAGGACGATTAACCGATCATTACAATCCAATGGATAAAACGGTTAATTTAAGTGAAGCCGTTTACAATCAGCGTAACGCTGCCGCAGCGGCAGTGGCTGCACACGAAGTGGGGCATGCCGTTCAGCACGCAACTGCTTACAGTTGGTTAACCATGCGTTCTAAATTGGTGCCGGTAGTAAATATTGCATCAAGCTTGGTGCAATGGGTTTTAATAGGAGGCATTGTTTTAATACAGTTGTATAACAACACAACCGTTTTGTTAATAGGTGTTGTATTGTTTGCTTTAACAACTGTGTTTTCAATAATTACCTTACCGGTAGAATACGATGCAAGTAACCGCGCATTGAAATGGTTAGAAACCAAAAACATGGTGACAAGAGAAGAGTATGCCGGAGCAAAAGATTCATTAAAATGGGCGGCAAGAACATATTTAGTAGCCGCTTTAGCATCTATAGGAACTTTACTTTACTATGTAATGATTCTTATTGGAGCACGAAGTAGTAACGATTAAAAAAAGCGAGCAGATGCTCGCTTTTTTGTTTATTAAAACCAAGTTTTTTTGTTTCTGATATAGATGTTGTGAAAATCTGCATCAGATTTGGTTAAATAGATGATTCCTTCAACCAAACCAATTATGGTAGTTGCGGCTAAAACAAAATATCCTATTAAAATACACGCTGTAAGATAGCCAACCAATCCTAAAACAAGCAGAATAATTCCTTCTGTATTATAGCCCAAAACAAATTTATGAATACCTAAATGCCCGAGAAAAATAGCTAAAATTCCAGCCAATATTTTTTTACTATTTGCCTCTTGAATATAGGGTGGTGATTGTTGATAATTACCGTTTTGATAATTATTTTGCTGGTTGCCGTACTGATTTTGTTGTTGGTTGAAACTAGACCGATTTGGACCAGTATGCCACTGTTCTTCTTTTTTTTCTTCTAAATTTTGATTTTCCATTTCAATTAGGTTGTTATTTTTTTTAAATATAGCAATAATTTTATCAACAATTACTTGTGCCAGTTTTTCTTTACTTTCAATAGTCCAGCCGGCAATGTGTGGCGATAATAGCACATTATCAGCATTAATCAGATATCTAAAAGCATCGGGCAATTCGTTGTCAGAAAACATGTTTTCAAACGATGATTTTTCATATTCCAACACATCTAAACCAGCACCTTTAATTTTGCCCGATTTTAAAGCATCTACCAAATCATTGGTACAAACCGATTTTCCCCGAGCCGTGTTGATCAACCAAAACGATTTTGCAAAACCATTGATAAAATTCTTATTTACATAATGATGCGTATCTGGAGTTTCAGGCGTGTGCAAACTCAAAATATCGCTGTGCATTTGCAATTGTTCTAACGAAACCTGCTGTGCATTTGCATCGCCTACATTGGGTTTAATATCATAACAAATTACTTTACAGTTAAAACCTTTCAATCGTTGGGCAAACGCTTTTCCCATATTGCCGTAACCAATAATTCCTATGGTTTTTCCTTCAATTTCAATTCCTCGGTTTTCTTCGCGCTTCCAAACACCACTGCGAACTTCTTTATCCACATACGATAATTTGTTCATAAGGTTTAAAAGCATGCCTAAAGCGTGTTCGGCAACGGCGGTTTTATTGCCTTCGGGCGCTGCAATCAGTTTAATACCTTTTTGTTCGGCATATTCGCAATCAATATTTTCCAATCCAGCACCAACGCGCCCAATAAATTTTAGGTTGGTAGCTGCATCTAAAAAAGCTTTATCGATCTTGAACCGACTGCGTAAAACAATACCATCATACTGATGGATTATTTGTTCAATAGCATCTTTTGGGGCGTAGTAGTTTTCATCGTTTTCAAAACCGGCAGCGGTTAACTGTTCAATTAACAACGGATGGTTTTTATCAAGGTGTAGTATTTTCATTAAGTATTCAATCCTTTATTTTATCAAACTAAATTAGATAAAAATTTCATTAGATCTATTTAAAAATAATTTTAAATAAACTTTCATTATTTTTTGAAAGTTTAAAAACTTTGTTGTACATTTGATCTATGGAATTCAAAGAAGCAAAAAATAAATTTATACAATCGTGGGGCGCTTTAGGTTCGCAATGGGGCATAAATAAAACCATGGCACAAATTCATGCGTTGTTAATGATTTCTACCGAAGCGGTTTCTATGGAAGACATTATGGAAGAATTGCAGATTTCGCGCGGAAATGCTTCTATGAATTTAAGAGCTTTAATGGATTGGGGAATTGTGTATAAGGAATACAAAGCGGGAGAGCGTAAAGAGTTTTTCATTGCCGAAAAAGATTTAGACGAATTGGCGGTTAAAATTGCTAAAGAGCGAAGCAAACGTGAAATTAAACCTGCTTTAAAGGTGTTGAAAGAAGTTTCTACGATTAAACCAAACCAAACCGAAGAAGAAAAACACTTTGTAGAACAAACTGGTAAATTATACGACTTTGTTTTAAAAGCCGATAACGTATTAGATAAAATGACGGAATATAAAGACAATTGGTTGGCAAAGTTGGTGGTTAAAATTATGAAATAAAATCAATCAAATTTTTTTAAATAAAACTTTCAAATATTTCTGAAACTTTAAAATAATATATATTATGAGCACAATAAAAATTATAAATACCCTAGCGATTGGAACTCCGTTTGCTTTTTTGTTTTTGGAAGTAATTTTTAGAGATGAAGGGTTCGCTATGTTTGCATTACTTTCTACAATGTTCACCGGTTTTGTACAAGTGATTTTAGGAATTTTTCTACTGATAAAATTCCCAAAGTATATGCATTATCAAATTTATTTAACAAGCGTAGTTGGTTTTTTTGTGCTTTGGTTAATAAGTACTGAATTTGATCTTCAAGATGGTTTTGCTTATTTTTTGTTCAGTGTTCCGCCTTGTTTGGCAGTGTATTTATCGGTGTTGATTTATAGTCGTCCTAATAATGAATTTTAAATAAAGAAGATATGAAAAAGATGGTCATTGCAGCAGGAACCGGTTTTTTAGGAACCGTATTAATAGATTTTTTCAAAGAATCGTATGCAGAAATTATAGTGCTAACGCGTGGAAAATCAGAGCAAAAAAATAATATAGAATATGTTCATTGGAACGCGAACTCGCTTACCGGTTGGGAAAAGGTATTGGAAAATACCGATGTACTTATAAACTTAGCAGGAAAATCGGTTGATTGCCGATACACGCCTGAAAATAAAGCTGCGATACTTTCTTCTCGTATTGATAGTACCAAGGTGTTGAACGAAGCAGTTTTAAAATGTGAAAATCCACCAAAACATTTTATAAATTCATCAACAGCGACTATTTACCGACATTCCGAAGACAAGCAAATGGATGAATATTCGGGTGAAATTGGCGATGATTTTTCTATGAATATTGCCAAATCTTGGGAGAAAGCTTTTTACGATGTTGAAACCGATAAAACGTTGAAAACCGCTGTTAGAACATCTATTGTTTTGGGTAAAAACGGTGGCGCATTTATCCCATTAAAAAGATTAACGCAGTTAGGATTTGGAGGAAAAAACGGAAATGGAAATCAATTTGTTAGCTGGATTCACGAATTGGATTTTGCAAGAGCAATTTCATTTATCATCGAAAAAAGATTAGAAAGAAACATCAATGTGGTTTCTCCAAAACCCCAACGAAATGTTGATTTTATGAGGGAATTGCGCAAAGCAGTCGGTATTCCTTTTGGAATTTCTATCTCTGAAAATATGTTAAAAATCGGAGCAAAGATCATTCAAACCAAACCAGAATTGGTTTTAAAAAGTAGAAATGTAATCCCTAAACACTTAACCGAAAACGGTTTTAAGTTTGAATATCACAATCTGGAAAAAGCTTTTAAAAATCTTTTGTCATGAACTATAACATTGTTGCATATTTCCTGTATTTCGCCATTACTTTTTTTATCATCGTGAAAGTCGGACGGATATGTTATTTGAACGGAAATGTCTTTGTGTCGCAGTTAATTCCAAACCACGAAGACTTGTGTAAAAAAATCAATCATTTACTGTTGATTGGTTATTATTTGCTAAACATTGGTTATTGCACCATGACGATTATTTCTTGGGAAAAAATAGAGCGTTTTTCGCAATTAGTAGAAATCATTAGCCTAAAAACAGCACTTATTGTATTGATTATTGCCGGTATGCATTATTTGAACATTATTTTACTCACAAATTATATTAAAAAATTAATTTAAAACTTGATATTATGGAAACTACTAAAATTTTAATTGGTTACGCAGTGTATCTGCCAATAGCATTATTTTTAACCTATTATGTATCGAAAACATTATTTAAAAACAGTAAGGTTTACATGTTGGATATTTTTAAGGGCAGGGAAGAAATTGCTTTTGCCACCAACAAATTGTTTGAAACTGGTTTTTATCTGCTGAATTTAGGCTTTGCATTAATGATTTTACAAATGAATTTGTACAACGACAGTTATCAGTTGCTTATTGAAAAACTGAGTTACAAAATCGGCGTATTTTCTATTTATTTAGGATTGATGCTTTTTATAAACCTGTATTTCTTTTTTAGAGGGAAACGTAAAGCAAGTCAAGCTGCGGTTGTTCAATAATAAATCCGCAAATATAATTCTTGATTTCAAACCTCACAGGTTTTCAGAACCTGTGAGGTTTGAACGTAAATTAAAACCCTAAAATCATTTTGGCAATGGTAAAGTAGATCAAAATACCAAAAATATCGTTGCTTGTGGTGATAAACGGTCCGGTTGCAATAGCGGGATCAATACCGTTTTTATCAAGCATTATCGGAATAAAAGTACCAATTAAACTGGCAAGAATCATTACGGTAACCAACGCCAATACAATGGTTGACGATATTTCGTAAGATGTACCCATGATAAAATGTGTTGCCAATAAAAGTAAAACCGCCAAAACGGTACTGTTTAAAAGCGCCAGTAACATCTCTTTACCCAAACGTTTCCAAAGTGATCCCGACAAACTGTTGTTTGCCAAACCTTGCACCACGATTGCCGATGATTGCACACCAACGTTTCCTGCCATTGCGGCAACTAAAGGGGTAAAGAAAAATAAGGTTTGGTATTTTTCCATGGCATCGCTAAAACCTTCGGAAATATTCACGGCAATAAAACTACCAATCAATGCTAAAAGTAACCAAGGCAAGCGCGCTTTTGTCAATTCCCAAATACTGTCATCGGCTTCCACGTCTTGAGAGATACCCGCAGCCATTTGGTAATCACGATCGGCTTCGTCTTTAATCACGTCAACGATATCGTCAATGGTAATTCTGCCCACCAAACGTCCGGTTTCATCAACAACGGGAATTGCCTCTAAATCGTACTTCTGCATAATGCGGGCAACTTCTGTATCTTCGGTATCAACCTTTACAAAATCAACCTTTGGTATGTAAATTTCTTTAACTTGTGTGGTGGTAGATGAGGTAATTAGATCTTTTAACGACAATCGACCTTTTAATCGGTCTTCATCATCAACCACATAAATAGAATGTACGCGCGAAACGTTTTCAGCCTGTTTCCGAATTTCCTGAATACACGTTAATACATTCCAGTTTTCGTTTACCTGAATGTATTCTTTCGCCATTAAACCACCTGCAGTATCTTCATCATAGCGCAACAGCTCCACAATGTCTTTGGCGTGTTCAAAATCTTCTAATTCCGAGATTACCTCGTCTTTCATTTCTTCCGACAATTCGGCGATAATATCCACCGCATCATCGGTGTCCATTTCGTCGAGCTCTTCGGCAATTTCTTTGGCAGAAAGGTTGTTTAAGATTTTTTCACGAACTTCTTCGTCTAATTCCAACAGAATTTCAGAACTGATTTCCGATTCAATGATGCGGAAAAGATAACCTGCATCTTCGCCGTCTAGTTCGTTCATCAGTTCCGCAATATCAGCAAAGTGGATATCCTCGAGCCTGCGAAGTATTTCGCGTTCGTTTTTTTCGGCAATTAAGCCTTCGATCTCTTGGATAAATTCTTTACTGATTTTAAACTGCATACGCTTCTATTTTTTGAGTTAGTGCGATAAATTCTTCTACACTTAATTGTTCGGGACGAAGGTTAAAAACCGCATCGTCTTTAATTTCTTCTGATATAAAACTTTTTAAACTGTTGCGCATGGTTTTTCTGCGCTGATTAAATGCCGATTTTACTACGGTATAAAACAGTTTTTCGTTGCATGGTAAACTATAATTTTCTTTGCGAATCATACGCATTACACCCGATTTTACTTTTGGTGGCGGTGTGAATACGTGTTCCGATACGGTAAAAAGATATTCGGTATCATAAAAAGCCTGAGCCAAAACCGACAATATTCCGTAGGTTTTACTGCCTTTTTTCTCACAAATGCGTTCGGCAACCTCTTTTTGAAACATTCCGGCAAATTCGGGTATTTGATCGCGCATTTCTAAAACCCTAAACACAATCTGCGTGGAAATGTTGTACGGAAAGTTTCCTATAATGGCAAACGGCTCTTCGTTAAAAATCTTCTTTAAATTGTATTTTAAAAAATCTTCGCCAATGATGTGTCCGTGTAATTTTGGATAATGTTTTTCCAGATAAACAACCGATTCGGTATCAATTTCAACCACAAAAGTTTCTACCGGTTTTTCTAAAATATACTTGGTTAGCACGCCCATTCCCGGACCAATTTCCAAAACCTTATCGTAACCGTTCAGGGTAAGTGTATCGGCAATATTTTTTGCAACACTTTCATCGTTTAAAAAATGTTGTCCTAAATGCTTTTTCGCCTTTACTTTGTCTTGATTACTCATGTTCGCTTATGATTTCAAGATCGGTACGGAACGTAAGCATTTTATCTGCAAAAAGTTGCAAACCTTCGCTGCGTAAATTTGGTGCGTGATTTTCCTTGTAATCGGCTAATGCTTCTTTGGTTTCTGCAAAATACTGTGCAGAATAGGTAACGCCACCCATGTCTTCATCAACCAGAACCTTCACCAAACGAGCCGATTTAAAACAACCGGTGTTCAGCATTTCTTTAATGTGTTTGGTTTGCATCCAGTGAAGCCATTGTTCGTGAACAGACTCGTCTATATTTATGGTAACGTTGTAAATAATCATGGTTTGTTGTTTAGGATTGATTTAAAAATTAATGTCATTTCAACTGAAACAAAGTGATTGTTTTGAAATCTTAAAAGATTTCTTTTCGCTCTGCTACATTCGAAATGACATTAAAGTTGTTATTCCTTTTTAAAATTAATCAATAATATCGAATCCGCAGTAAGGTTTTAACACATCGGGTATTGAAATGCCCTCTGGTGTTTGGTAATTTTCTAAGATACCTGCCAATACGCGGGGTAATGCCAGCGATGAACCGTTTAAGGTATGTGCCAACTGTGTTTTTCCGTCTTTGCCTTTAAAGCGCAATTTTAAACGGTTTGCCTGAAAGGTTTCAAAATTTGAAACCGATGAAATTTCTAACCAACGATCTTGTGCTGTTGAAAATACTTCGAAATCGTAAGTTAATGCCGATGTAAAGCCCATATCACCGCCACATAAACGTAAAATACGGTATGGTAGTTTTAATTCGTTTAAGATGTTTTTCACGTGTTCCACCATTCCGTCTAAAGCCTCGTACGATTTTTCTGGATGTTCAATACGCACAATTTCCACCTTATCAAACTGATGTAAACGGTTTAATCCGCGCACGTGTGCCCCGTAAGATCCTGCTTCTCTGCGGAAACAAGGCGTGTATGCCGTGTTGCAAATTGGCAATTCGCTTTCGTTTAAAATCACATCGCGGTATAAATTGGTTACCGGAACTTCGGCAGTTGGTATCAAATATAAATCGTCGGCAACAGCATGATACATTTGTCCTTCTTTATCGGGCAATTGCCCCGTACCGTAACCCGATGCTTCGTTAATTAAATGCGGTACTTGTACTTCGCTGTAACCAGCTTCGGTATTTTTATCTAAAAAATAACTGATTAGGGCACGTTGCAACTTCGCACCTTTTCCTTTGTAAACCGGAAAACCTGCACCCGTAATTTTTGCACCCAATTCAAAATCGATGATGTCGTATTTTTTTGCCAATTCCCAATGCGGTAAAGATCCTTCTGCCAAAACCGGAATTTCGCCTTGTTCAAAAACCGTTACGTTGTCTTCAGGTGTTTTTCCTTCAGGTACTATATCGGTTGGTGTATTTGGTATCTGGTACAACTGGTTTGTAAGCTCGTCTGTAAAAGTGTTTAAACGCTCTTTTAAATAGGCAGTTTTATCTTTTAGCTGTGCGGTTTTTTCCTTTAAGATTTCGGCTTTAGATTTTTCGCCATTGCGCATTAAATCGCCAATTTCTTTGGATAGCTTGTTCGATTCGGCCAAGATGTTGTCTAGTTCAACCTGTGTTGCTCTGCGTTGTTCATCCAAGTCTATCACTTTTTGAATCATTTCAGCAGCATCAAGATTTCTTTTTGCAAGGGCATTCACCACTTTCTCCTGATTTTCTCTAATGTAAGCTATCTGTAACATAAATAAATAATTTATTAAAGGGCAAATTTACAAAAAATGTTAAGGCGAAACCAGTGTGTTTTTTATTTATATTTGATAAATTAAACTAAGGTCATTTATGAGGTTTTTTTACTATATTGCTATTCTTCTGTCTCTATATAGTTGTGTTTATCCATCCCCTGATGATAATACTCCTATATTTCATAGACCTCCTTTTGAAAAACTCGATCAAAAATTTTTTAATGAGGCATCGAGTGTTTTATCAAAACCTGAGAATAAAATACGGTTGGATTCTATAGTTGATATAAATTTTGAAAATTATATTCCCGGTGAGACCAAACCAACTAAGAAATTTTCTTATAGTTACACAGATTCCGTAACTTACAGAATTACTTATGTTTTTGATTATAACCCAAATAGTTATGTTAATAAAATAAGTGTTTACAAAGGATTTATCGACGATATAAAAAGTAAGGGAGTTTTGTTACATCATCTTGATTTTAAATATGATACTAATGATAATGTTGTTGAGGTTAAAAAGCAATATCCTGATAATTCGCTTTTAACAAGTTATTTTACTTATGAAAATGATAAAATGATCAAGCATGAGTCAGTTTACAATGGTGCTGTATATTCTTACGAGCAGCTTACATATGCAAACGATACCGTTTATATTGATTACTATAATATTTACGATAAAATAACTAGTAAAAGTAAATTAGTATTAGACACTTACAAAAACATTACGTATAGTTATTCTATTGTTTTTAATCCGCAGCAATATGGCGAATGGCATGACGGAACTGCAAATTACCCCAAAAATATTTATAAGCCTATGGGAGGTGTTTTTCCTGAAAATTTTACTATTGGAATGTCAATATTTAATAATATGGGTACTTATTATACAGGAACGCATCTTAATGAAAGAGAGTATCCATTATCTAATTCTTTGCAGTTAAATCATTTTTTTTACCCAGAAATTTATCAAAGTGGTGATTATTTTTCAGGACACAAAAAATTATATTATTACACATATTAAAAAATCTTTATGAAAAGAGCATTTTTTGTTCTAGCTTGCGGTTTGTTCACGTTGTCTTCTTTGGCACAAATGATGGTTAATACACAAGACGAATACCGTTTGTATGAAAAGCAGGCGGCAGAAAAACGTTTGGCTTTTAAGCAAAATCCCAACACGTTTAACTACGATGTAAAACATCAGAAGTTGGAACTGAATGTAGATCCTACATAGTATTATTGAAAAAGCCACTCAAATCGAGTGGCTTTCTTGTTATTTGTTAAGTAAAATCGCGTCGATTACGTAATTGTAATTTAACAAATCGCGGTCGTCTTCGTTGTAAACTCGCTCCCATTTAAAATCGGGCAAAAAGATACGCGTTGCAGCTTTGCCGTTCCAATCTACCTTTAAATCGTGTTTTTCTAGAACTTCTACAATTTTTTTAGCAACATCTCTGCTTACCATATCGCTTACGTTGTTTATCTTCTGAAAACTGATATACAAACCTTCGCCACGAACGGCGCGTTCTAAATCTTGACCGTGATAAAAACAGTATCCTTCCGATTTTTCGTCGTTATCAATCAAGGCTCGCTCTACCTCTTCCACCTCATATTCCCCATCATCAATGGTAAATCCAGCATAATGCAATGCAATAATTTTAGATTCTGCCAATTCATCAAAGGCTGCAATTAAACGGTTGGTTTGCGTGTTTTCGTCCCAAGACGCACTTTCTTTTAAAAGTTCTTCGTGCACACGATCAATTTGTTCGTACGCCCAATCTTCGGAAATTTCGTCTTCAAAACCATTATCTTCTATTTCTTCAATAATATTAGTTTGAATTTCTTCTAAACTATAAAATCCCGATCGTACTTGTGTGTAAATAGAATCAAAAATAAATTGCTGATCTTCAGACATACTTTGTTTCATATAAAATGTGCTTTTTAGCCTTTTAACTATTTTAAATTTTTTGTAGTACGAATATATTAATTCCATTTAAATTTTATACATCGGCTATTACTTTTTTGTGTTTTTTTTCAAATTAATACAAATGATAACGTTAAAACAACGCTGCCTTTAAAAGAAGTTTATTTAAGACCGGAGGTTTTGTAAAGTAAGCCCTACTTTTGCAAATTGATATTTTAAGATGATGAATAAAGGATTAATTGCTTTGGCATTTGGCGGATTGGCTATTGGAATGACAGAATTTACCATGATGGGAATTTTGCAGGATATTGCCAAAGATCAGCAAATTGAAATTACCCAAGCAGCTCATTTTATAGCTTTATACGCTTTAGGCGTTGTTGTTGGTGCGCCTATTTTAACCATTTTCACAGGAAAAATTGCACCTAAAAAAGTGTTGCTGTTGTTAATGTTGCTCTTCATACTTTTCAACGGATTGTTTGCCATTGCACCCGATTACAACACTTTGGCAATAAGCCGATTTATGTCGGGCTTACCGCACGGTGCTTTTTTTGGTGTGGGCTCGGTAGTTGCAGCGCAGTTGGTTCAAAAAGGAAAAGAAGCACAGGCAATTGCCTTTATGTTTACAGGAATGACGATTGCAAATTTAGCCGGTGTTCCGCTAGGCACATACATTGGGCATCATTATTCGTGGCGAATTACCTACGGAATTATTGCTGCTTTAGGGTTGATTACCATTGCGAGCATCTATTTTTGGTTGCCAAATATGCACAACAAGACAAATGGCGATTTAAAACAGCAACTTTCGTACTTTAAACAAGCAAAAGCGTGGTTAATTGTCGCAATTATTTCAATTGGAACAGGCGGCTTGTTTTCATGGATTACCTATATATCGCCAATGGTGACAAAAGTAGGCGGTTTGCAAGAAGATCGTGTTCCGTTTATTATGATTTTGGTTGGTTTGGGAATGTTTTTCGGAAACATTTTAGGTGGTAAACTGGCAGATACTATTTCGCCTACAAAAGCTGCTATTGCGTGTTTTACCGCGATGGCACTTACCTTGGTTACGGTTTATTTTACGGCACATATTCCATCGTTAGCTTACCTAATGGCGTTTGTTACGGGATTGGTTGCTTTTACTATTGGATCACCTTTACAAATGATGCTGATAACATCGGCAAAAGGATCCGAAAATATAGCTGCGGCAGCTGGGCAAGCAAGTTTCAATATTGGCAATACGTTGGGAGCTTATTTAGGTGGAATCCCAATTACACTTGGTTATGCTTACAATTCGCCGGTTTTGGTTGGTGTGGGTATGGCAGGTATTGGCGCAATGCTTGCAACGGTTTACCTAAAAAAGTTTTTAGTACGATAAATTACACTTTTTGTAGAAAAAATAAACATCTTTTAAATTGTCTTCAGTTAAAACATCGCTCAATAATAGTTAGTTAGCTTGTGGCACAATGCTTGGTTTTAGTTAAGTGTAATATTAAAAATTAAAAAGCTATGAAAAGTATTTTAAAAATTTTCGGAATTTTATGTTTATCAATCTTTGTTTTTACAGCATGCAGTGATGATGACGATCCGGCAAACAACGATTTTTTTGTTGGAAGATATAACGGTAATGTAGGTTATACCAATGACGACGAAAGCAAATCAAACGACAACGGAAGTGTTCAGGTTGTAAAAGTGGGAGATAAGTACAATTTCATATTTTCGGACGGCATTCCAGACATTACTGGAATTGAAATTGAAAAAAACGATAACACAGCCGTAATGATTGGTTCAACCGAAACCCATTACATAAGAATTACAGCAAGTAACCTGACCATTTTTTATTTAAAAGATGGAGCTACTTGGACAGCAAACGCTGATAGATAAAAAAAATTATTAGAGTCATATTTTTTAATATGGCTCTTTTTTTTATATTTACTAGATTAATTTTTTAAATTAATTCTAACAATATTATTTATCGCAACATAACACTTATGAAAAAAAAGTACGTAACGTTCCTTTCGTTAATTTCCATGCCATTATTTGCTCAAACATATTCGGCAAATGAATTTATTTCTTCTGGAATTCAACATCATACCAATAAAGCGTATGATAAAGCTTTAGCAGATTATAGTAAAGTAAATATTAGCGATCCAAAGTACATCACGGCGCAATACGAAATCATTAACACGCTATTAGCAGACAAAAAGATAGAAGATGCTTTAAAGTTATCTACCCAACTTTTCAATGATCAAAAACACATAGAAGCACCTTATTTAATAGCTCTTCACGGAATTGTTTTAAGTGAAAACAACAAACTAGATGAAGCGCTTAATGTTTTTGATTTAGGTTTAAAAAACAATCCGGAATCTACACATTTACTTATTAATAAAGCAGTAGTGCTATATAAACAGAAAAAAAATCAAGAAGTTTTAGATCTTTATAAAAAAATTATTGCAATAGATCCGTCGCATACAAGCGTACTGTTTCATTTAGGTAATTTGGCTTTAGAAGACGGTAAAATTGTAGAAGGCAGTTTGTCGTTAATGACCTTTTTAATGCTTGATCCTCTTTCGTCAAACGCTGTAAGCGCATTGAGTTCTTTAAACAAAAAATACCACCAAAACTACAACACCAAATCAACTTTAAAATACAGCGAAACAGGTGATCAGTTTAAAGAATTAGAAGAGCTTTTAAACGCGCAGGTTCAGTATCATGCAAACTATCAATTAAAAATTGGAATTGATGATATTGTTGTAAGAAATATGCAAGCCATTATTGATTATTTTGAAACACACGATTTTAAAAACGGTTATTTTGAAAATCAATTTGGAAAACATTTTAAAGAAATTGCTTTAGCAAAACAAACTAAAAACTATTTATATCTTTCGTTAGGATCTGTAAGTTCTAATTTTGAAAAAGAATTTTCTAAAAACGATAAAGAAATTAAAAGTTATGTTGAACATTTTTTAATTCCTAAAATAACAGAGAACTATTTAATTGGTTACAGAGGAAATCAAAAATATAAGGTTTTTAGAGAAAATGAAGAAAAGGTTTTTCTGCCACTTAATAAAGAAAATGAATTAGAAGGAATTGGAATTGTTGAAGACTTTTTTGGTACAAAAAAAGCAGATATAACCTATAAAAACAACAATTTAAACGGCATAAAAAATTATTACGAAGCTAATGGAAAGTTAAACTTTTCTGAGTATTATGTAAACGGAGAAGTGACCGGTTTTGTTAAAGATTATGCTGTAAACAACCAATTAATTCTAGATTTAAACTCAAAAAACGGAAAAGCAAACGGTAAATACACCACTTATTATCCTACATCGGGTAAAAACTGTGAAGGAAATTATACAGATGATGCTTACAACGGTTTATCGCAATGTTATTACCCAGATGGAACCAACAGAATCATTGCCAATTATAAAAATGGTCAGTTCAACGGTGAATACAAACGCTATAACGAAATAGGAACTTTAGTTTTAGATGCCAATTATGCAGATAATGAGATAGATGGTGACTTTTTAGAATACTACGACAACGGTAATTTAAAAACAGAGTCGAAATATATCAAAGGCAAACCTGTAACGTATACAAGTTATTATCCTAATAAAAAAATAGAAAATCAAATCACATATAAAGATCACAAAATTGTAACTACAGAGCTTTTTTCTGTTGATGGAAAATTGCTTGAAAAAGAAAATTATGATGCAAAAGAAAATTTAGTTTCTGCCGAAAGCTATGATGAAAGTGGGCATAAATATCAAACCCATTTTTTTAAGAACGGAAAATACAGTCATTCAGAATTTCAATTCGCTAATGCAGAGGTTATTAAGAATAAAGATAAAACAAAGTATCAAAATTACAATGCACTAGGAAACCTTATTGCCGAAGGATCTTTCGAAAAAAGTAAACCTGTTGGTGAATGGAGTTATTATGATGCTTTAGGATATTTAAAAAGCAAAACAACTTTTGATAATGATGGAAATTATTTAAAGGTGGAAGCATTTTTAAGAAATGGCGACAAAGACTATAAAGTTTCTTACAAAGAAAACATTTACAACGGTTTGTTTGAAGATTTTTGGAACAATAAAATCAAATACACGCAATATTACGATGAAAACGGTTTAAACGGACCTGAAATTTTGTATTATGATAATGGTAAAATTTATACCAATTCATTCTATATTAATAATAATTTAGAAAACGAAAAGTATATTTACACTCAAAGTCAAAAGCTTTATCGCAAAGATTTGCTTGCCAATAATTTAACGTTGACTTCAACATTTTATTTGCTAGATAATCCCACTACTTTTGAATATACAGAAAAAAACGGAAAATTTACTATTAAAGAAACTACAGCCATTTCTAAAACGGTTGAATTAAAAAACGGACAATTACACGGCACATCTGTAAAGCAAGCCGGTAGCTTAATATTAAACAAAGAAAACTATGTAAATAACGTATTGCACGGCAAACAAATTTACAACGCCCCTACGGGTAAACTAACATTTGAAAGCGATTATTTTGCAGGGAAACGCCACGGTGTATCTAAAAAATACGATGATCTTGGCAATCCTACGAGCAGTACACAGTTTGAATGGGGCAAAGAACATGCTGTAAGAACTGTTTATATTCCAGGAATTAATAAAAAATCTAACGAGATACATTATATTAACGACCAACGTCATGGAACCAATACCATTTTTGGCACCAACGGAGAAAAACTTGCCATAATTCATTATCATTACGACACGCCAACAAGCTATCAAACCGTAGGAAAAAACGGAGAATTATCAAGTAAAATTCCTTTTACAAAAGAAATTAATAAAATTGAATCTTATTATAAAAACGGAAAAAAGGGGTTGGAAATTAATTTTAAAAACTTTTCATACAACGGCGATTATAAGTTGCATTTCGAAGATGGATCAATAGCCTACCAAGCTCAATACAATTCGGGTTGGTTAAATGGCAACCAGCATATTAATTACGCAAACGGACAGCGTTATATGCAAACGTCGTTTATAAATGGTAAACAAGAAGGAAATACCATTTACTTTGATACAAACGGCGATAAATTAATTGAAACCAATTATTCTGAAGATGAAATTCACGGAAACTATAAAATCTATGAAAACAATAAAATTAAACATAATTACACCTATGATTCAGACATTTTGGTGGCGATTTAGTATCATTTTTTTATTGTTTTCAGGATTTGTTGTTAAAGCACAACCTAATGCGAATTTGCAGCAAAAATATCCAGGACAATCAGAAATTACAACAGATTACACAGAACATTATCATATAAACATCAACAAACACAACCAGTTGGTTATCTCACAAGATAATCACGAGGAATCTATGATAATTAGCGATAAAGGCGGATTTAGTGCTGTAGAAAGTATTGTTTTTTCTGATCTTTCTCCAATAAAATCATACGAAGCCTACACACTAAACACCATAAATGGCAAACAGAAGAAAACCAACGTGGCCCATATTGCAGATAAAAAACTAGACCGCCAAAGTGTTTTTGATAGCGATGTAAAACTTAAAACCTTTAATTACGCAAACCTTACCAGCGGTAGCAAGAAAGTTTTAAAATATAAAATTGAGTTTGCCGACCCGTTTTTGTTGCATAGGTTTATGTTCGCCACAGGTTATGTAAACGAAAAAAGAACCTTAAAAATAAGCCACCCAGAAACCGTAAAAATAGATTATAGGTTATTTAATATCGATAAAAACGCATTAGATATTAGTACCGAATCTAAAAAAGGAATCACAACCATAACATTTAAGAAAGAGAACATCGCAGGCATGAAAAATGACAGAGGTGCCGCCGGAACTATGTATGAAGCTCCGCACCTTCACTTTTGGATTTCGGAATATAAAACAAAAGAGCAAGTGGTGCCTGTTTTAGGATCTGTTGATAAGCTGTATGCGTATTATTACAATTTTATATCGAAAATAAATCAAAAAGAAAATGACGATTTAAAAACGTTCACTTTAGATCTGACTAAAAATTGTACAACCAACGACGAAAAAATGAAAACCATTTTTAAATGGGTCCAAAAAAACGTTAAATATGTTGCGTTTGAGAGTGGTTACGAAGGCTTTATTCCAAGAGAAGCAGCAATAGTGTTTGAACGCAAATTTGGCGACTGTAAAGATATGACAAGCATCATTACAGAAATGGCAAAATATGCGAATGTGCCAAATGTGAATTTTACTTGGATTGGCACACGCGAATTACCCTATACGTATCAACAACTTCCTACGCCAGCAGTAGATAACCACATGATTGCAACATATATCAAAGATGGAAAAAAAATATATTTAGACGCTACAGATGCTAATGTGCCTTTTGGTATGCCTTCGGGTTTTATTCAAGGCAAAGAAGCGCTTATTGCACAAGGCAATTCGTACATTATAGCAACAGTACCCGAAGTTGAGGCACATTTAAATAATATTAGCGATGTGACAGACATTTCTTTATTGGAACAAAAAATTATTGGAAAAGGCGTGTACACCGCAAGTGGTTTGGTTGCAACGCATTATAGAAATGTAATTGGCGATAATGCTCGCAACAGAAAAGAGTATGTTTTTTCGTTGTTAGAAAAAGGAAATGATAAGTTTAAACTTTCTGATTTTACAGAAAAAGATTTCGAAAATAACGAGCAACCTTATACCATTACGTATGCATTTGAATTAGATAATTACTTGGTAAGTTCTGGCGATGAAATGTATGTAAACCTTACATTAAACAAGCCTTTCCAAAACGATACATTTGAGCCTACCCGTTCACAAACTTATAATCATGAATATCTAAGTAATCAGTCATACCAAGTTATATTAAACCTACCTCAAGGAAATACAGCAACCTATTTGCCAGAAAACACCTCTTTTTCTAATGATTTAATAGCTTTTAACTTTAACTATTCTAAAAAAGACGCTACGGTAGTGTTAACATACAATGTTGAAATTAAGCAAACTTTAATTTCACCTGAGCAATTTGCCTTGTGGAACGAATCATTAAAAAAACTAAAAGAAAACTATCTAGAAACTATTATAATCAAAAAAAATGACAAAAATTAAAAAAGTACTTTTAGCCCTTTTCATCGGCGTAAGTGTGTGCAATGTACAAGCGCAAAAATTTGAGTTTAAAAACTATGAATTTTCATCGGCAGAATATAAAATCGATCCAAAATTTCAAAAAGAAGAAGAAATTATTTTGGAACGACACATTAAATCTGAATTTGTTTTTGAAGAGAACACCGCATCAGAATACCGCCTTATTCATGAAAAAAAGTTAATCAATTCAGACAATGCCATTGAACGCAACAACAAAGTGTACATTCCAGCAGGTATGAACGATAATCTTATTGCCAATAAATTACGTGTTATTCTTAAAAATGGTAAAATTATCGAGCTGAAACAATCTGACATTAAAGAAGAAATTGATGAACAAAGGCAAACGAAATACAATTATTTTGCAGTAAACGGGTTAGAGAAGGGAGCCGTTATAGAGAAATTTCATATTATAAAAAAAGAACCTGAAATTTCGGGAAGCACCTTAAAATTACAAGGAAATGCCCCTGTTTTAAAAACAACTGTGGAACTTATTTATCCAGAACGTTTATTGTTTAGCTCGGCATCTTACAACGGATTTCCTAAAGCCGAAAGTAAATTGAAAAGCTATAAAGATAAAAATTCACTTTTTGTTGAGGCATTCAATATACCATCGGTTCCAGACAACGAACGACAAAGCAACATGCTTAAAAACAGTCAACGTTTTAGTTATAAATTAGAAGAAAACCTTTCAACCAACACCAAAAATATTTATAATCATTCCGATTATGCTAAAAGCTTATACGAATCTTATCACCGTGAACTTTCAAAAGCAGAAGAAAAAGCATTGGAAAATTTTGTAAAGAAATTCCAGAAAACATCTGTTGCGCTTGCACAAATTCAAAATATAGAAAAAAGCATTAAAGAAAACATACAGTACAACCGTTATTTTTCGGCGAATGAAAACTTAGCAGACGTTATTAATAACAAACAAGGAAATTTGTTCGATTTACTAAAACTATATGCCAATGCGTATAAAAAAATGAATATTCCTTACGAAATTGTATTTACAACAGATCGCTTTCAGAATATTTTTGATCCAAATTTTGAATCGTATCTTAATTTTAAAGAGGTTCTTTTTTATTTTCCCACAGCCGATGTTTATTTAGAACCAGGTGCACCAGCTTATAGAACCCCAATGTTTGATGATCAGTTTGCTGGTAATTATGGCTTGTTTGTAAAAGCAAAAACATTTGGCGGTATACAAGTTCCGGTTTCGGAAGTAAAAACAATTGATTTTCCTAAAAACCAAAGTTTGTCTGTAATGGACATTCATGTTGATTTTTCTAAAAGCGTTACCGATCCTTCATTAGAATCTAAAATTAAATTTAATGGTTACGAATCATTAAACTTTCAACCTGCAAAAGATTTCTCTGATCCTACGGAATATCAAGAGATGTTAAATTTTATAGCGAAAAATTATACATTTGAATCTGAAATTGAATCTGTACAAGCTAAAAACGAAGGATTAGAATTTGTGGGTAAAGAACATTTTGCCATAGAAGTTAAAGCCAACGCAAAAGATTTAATTACCAAAGCTGGGAACAATTATATTTTTAAAATAGGCGAAGTAATTGGAAAACAAATGGAAATGTATGAAGAAAAAGAACGTGTTTTTCCTATTGAAATAGACAATCCACATTCATACAACAGAACCATTACATTAACGCTTCCGGCAGATTATAAAATCAAAAATCCAGAAGTTTTTAATATGAATGAATCATTAACTTACCAAGGAAAAGTTGTGGCAGATTTTATTTCGTCTTACGAAATTAAAGGTAACCAGCTTATTGTAAAAAACACAGAACATTACGAATTTGTAGAACTACCGGCAAGCGTGTATCCGCAATATCAAAAAATTATTAACGCTGCTGCAGATTTTAATAAACTGTCTATAATATTAGAAAAGAAGTAACATAAAAAACAGCCTTTACAGAGTGAGCATCCCCCAAAGTTTAAATACTATTTGGGGGATTTTTATAGATAGAATTCTAAGATTAGTGAAAATAAAAAAAGAGGTTGTGATAAAAACCAACAACCTCTTTTATTAACCAAAAAAAACACTTATGAAGTAGCAAATATAGAAACATAATTGCTTAAAAATCTTAATGTAGATTAATAAATTTCTTTTTAGTTTTAATAATTTAAAATTGTAAGTTATTACCATAATAAACAGTGCTATTTCAAAAAAAATCTGTCAATAACACGCATTATTTGGCATAAATTTTGAAAGATGAATCATGAGAATAAACCGCAACCTTTACAATGTAGCAGGTATTCTTATTAATAAATTAGGTTTTAACTTAAAGAAATAAGTGCGGTTGTCTAAATTAAGCGGGTTTTAAAAACCCGCTTTTATTTTTTAATTAGGCTTTTTACTGGCGGTTATGTTGTACCTTCACAGAAATATTGATACCATGAAGTTAGATTATATGTTGCAAGTTACAAAAGTAGATAACGGTTCCGATGCTATTTTAATGTTGAAAGAGGTTGGTATTAATTGCGAGGTCTTTTTTAATAAGTTGCAACAGATTAAATTCAACTTAAATTCTAACATAGTTGTTGAATTTATCTACAAAGCAGGTGTGGATAATTTTTTCGACAGTAAAGGAGTTCTTAAAAAAGGCTCCGAATTAGATCAATTTAGGGTTAAAATTGATTATTATTACCTTGCAGAACCAACGCAAAATAAGTTGCAGGGCTGTATTCTTTTGTAAAAAAGAAGTTATTTTCTTAAAAAAGGCTATTTGTAAAATATTTTTTGTATCTTTGTAAAGAATTTATTAACAGGCTTTTGTATTTGCCTCTTCTGAAACAGTCTAAAACATCCTTTTTTCTCTCTCAGTTTTGCTTTTTTCAGTTGCCACATTTTAATTTTAAGAACGTTTAGTTGGCAAGTTGGAATTTAAAATCATCATAATTTTTTCCGATTTAGTATTTTAATTCACAAATAGTATCAATAAATCATTCTGTTTTTTTTGAAAGATCTAAACAAATGATTAAAATTGATTAAACTAAAGTGGTAACATTTTAATGGATAGTAAATAAAGCAAAGATCAAGGAATATTAACTGCTTTAAAAGGTAGTATTTTAGGCGAAATCCATTAATGGATGTTTTAAAGTACTTCACTTAAAAAGTACTCTCGGTAATTTTTCAGCAATTGTATTGCAGTTTTTTATTGAGAAATTTACAAATACCGGTATTCCGGTAATTAACATGAATTTTAAAGATTTAAATATCATACAGCCTATTATGCAGGCAGTGGATAAGGCAGGCTACACAAAGGCTACCGATATACAATACCAAACAATTCCCCTTATATTAAACGGCAGCGATGTTATTGGCTGTGCACAAACAGGTACAGGTAAAACGGCGTCATTCGCTATACCGGTATTGCAGTTGTTAAATCAAAATACAGCAGCAAAAAAAGCAATACGCACCTTAATATTAACGCCTACAAGAGAATTGGCTATACAGATTAGCGAAAATTTTGAAACCTACGGAACATTTTTAAACCTAAAACATTTAGCAATTTTTGGTGGTGTGCCGCAAGGAAAACAAATAGCTGCATTAGACAGAGGTGTTGATATACTAATTGCTACTCCCGGAAGACTTTTAGACTTGATTTCACAAGGCTGCATAAAGCTTTCGCAGATTGAAATATTAGTGCTTGATGAAGCCGATCGTATGTTGGATATGGGTTTTGTGAACGATGTGAAAAAAATTCTTACAAAGGTTCCAGCAAAAAGACAAACATTGTTTTTCTCGGCTACCATGCCTCAAGAAATCCGCAAGTTTGCACAATCAATATTAAACAATCCAAAAGAAATAAACGTAACACCGGTATCGTCAACTGCAGAAACAGTAAAACAATCGGTTTATTTTGTTGAAAAAGCAGAAAAATTAGATTTACTGATAAACATTTTAGGAGATCAAACAATAAATCGTTCACTGGTTTTTGCACGTACAAAACACGGAGCAGACAAATTGGCTAAAAAGCTTATAAAATCGGGTATTCACGCAGCTGCAATACACGGAAACAAATCGCAAAACGCCAGACAAAAGGCTTTAGAAGACTTTAAAAGTTCTAAAATCCGCGTGCTGATTGCTACCGATATTGCTGCAAGAGGTATTGATATTGACGAATTACCGCATGTAATTAATTACGAATTGCCCAATGTGCCCGAAACTTATGTACACAGAATAGGTAGAACCGGACGCGCAGGTTACGAAGGTGTTGCAATTTCGTTCTGTGATACAGACGAGAAAAAAGATTTAAAGAACATTCAAAAACTAATTGGCTTTAACATGCCGGTGGTTGAATACAGTATATAAAATAATAATTAAAAGGTAAAATTTATGGCAGATTCTTTTTCTAAAAAAGAAAATAACAAGAAAAAAAGTAAAAAACTACAAGATAAACAGTTAAGAAGAGAAGATCGTAAAGACAACAACAATAAAGGAAAAACGCTTGACGATATGATTGTTTATGTAGATGTAAACGGACATTTTACCTCTGTTCCGCCACATTTGCAAAACAGAGATGAAGATTTAGCAAAAGCTAAAAAAGCACAAGAATCGGCAGCTATTGATCCAGATGCAGATTACACAGGTATTGTAACCTATTTAAGTGATAAAGGATACGGTTTTATAACCGAAGATGAAACGGGTGAGAATATATTTTTCCATTTAGGTCAGGTAACTGTTCCGGTAGAAAAACACAATAAAGTGAGTTACAAAAAGGAAATGACGCCAAAAGGATACAGAGCTATCGATATTAGAAAATAACAAATAATTAATTTAAATAAAAAGCGAAATGCAAGAAGGTACAGTAAAATTTTTCAATGAAACTAAAGGTTTTGGTTTCATTTCACAATCAAACGGAAATGAAGATGTTTTTGTTCACAACTCTGGATTATTAGAGAATGTACGTGAGAACGACGAAGTAACGTTCGATATCGAACGTGGTCAAAAAGGATTAATGGCAGTTAACGTTAAAAGAAAATAATAACAAACTGTTTTTAAAAATTTATGGGATATATAATTAATTATACATCCCATTTTTTATGGTTTATTTTTGCGGATCCAACCTGAAATTTATACACAAACGCGTTAATATTCATGCCAGCACCAACCGATGCAAACAACACCACGTCGTCTTTTTCTATTTTATGATCTGCCAGTTCGTTGTTTAAAATCATGGTAAGTAAAGAAGGAATGGTAGCCACACTGCTGTTTCCTAATTTATGAATAACCATTGGCATAATATTTTCGGGTACCGAAGTATTATAAAGCTGATAAAAACGGTTTACAATGGCTTCATCCATTTTTTCGTTTGCCTGATGAATGATGATCTTTTTTAATTGATCGATTCCATATCCACTATCATCTAAACATTTTTTCATGGCATTTGGAACATTCAACAACGCAAATTCGTAAATCTTTCTGCCGTTCATTTTAATAAACCTAATGTCGGGACAACTTTGGTTGTTGTATGATTTTCCAAAAAAAAGATAATCTTTCTCTTTCATGGTAAACGATGCCGAAAGATGCGATTTTATACCCGAATCGTCTGTGCTTATCTCTAAAATAGCAGCACCAGCACCATCGGCATAAATCATGCTGTCTCGATCGTGAATATCAACTACGCGTGAAAGTGTTTCTGCGCCAATAACCAAACAACGTTTTGCAATACCCGATTTAATAAAGGCATGTGCCTGAATCATAGCTTCAATCCAACCGGGACAACCAAACAGCATATCGTATGCAACACAGAAATTATTCTTTATTCCCAACGAATGTTTAACGCGCGATGCCAAACTTGGTACGGTATCCGATTGTATTGTTCCAAAACGCACATCGCCAAAGTTATGGGCAAATATGATGTAGTCTAATGTTTCAGGGTCGATACCCGAATTTTCTATCGCTGCTTTTGCGGCAATCAATCCTAAATCTGATGTAACCTGATTTGTTTGGGCATAACGCCGTTCTTCAATGCCGGTAATCTCTTTTAATTTATCGGCAATGGTTGCATTGTCTTGTAGTAATGATTTTCCACTTTCATCTAAGAATTGATGATCGTCGAAAAATAAGTTTGTAATAGTTTGTGTGGGAATATAGTTTCCAACACCAATAATTTTGCTTGTCATCTAAAATTTCAATTTTTGCAATAAACTTTTATAAATGTAAAAGTATTTATGTAAATATAACTATAAAAAAGTAGATTTTAGTATGTTGCCGGCAATTTATAACCGCAGAGCCATGAGTAGTTTCAAATATAAGCGTAAATTTACCTTTGTAATAAAATAAGCAGGTATCCGCATCACAATAAAATAAAGCAGCGAATTAAAAAGTTTTGAATTTGTTGAAAAGTACAAAAACATTAGTCCGTGTTTGCTGTTGTATTTTAGTACCGAACCTTTTGTAAAACCTGTTAGGGAACATCGATTCGAAGAATACCGTTTGCTTTTGAATATCAATGAAAATCAGGAGTAATGCAAGGTTTTAAATTAAAGTAACGTTTCTTTTTATACATCTCTTAACAATTCATTCACATGATTAGTGATTTACTTAACGGTTCAATAAACTTCAGCTAACCTTTAAATTTTGTTCGATAAGTAGTTTTGTGCAAATAATTTTTTGAAGCCAAAACTATAAAAATGAAAAATTTTTACATTTTAGCCGCATCTTTAGTAAGTGCATTGACATTTGCTCAAAATGGGGTAATTGCTGGAAAAGTTACCGATGGAGACAACAAGTTTTCTTTACCCGGAGCTACAATTAAAATCGAAAATTCTAACCGCTACACGGTATCAGACCAAAACGGAGGTTACGAATTTTTAAGCCTTCCAGAAGGTACTTACACCGTATATGTAGAATATATTGGTTATGTAACTGCAGCGCAAGAAGTAGTAGTTACATCAAATGCAACAACAACCGCAAATTTTCAGCTTTTTACAGGATCCGAAGAATTAGAGGAACTTGTAATTATAGGAGATTTTCTTCGTGGGCAGGCAAAGGCGTTAAACCAACAGCGTAACAATGCCAATATTACCAACATTATTTCGTCTGATCAGGTTGGGCGTTTCCCAGATGCAAATGTAGGTGACGCATTAAAACGTGTTCCGGGAATCACCATGCAGAACGATCAGGGTGAGGCGCGTAATATCATTGTTCGTGGATTATCGCCAGAACTAAACTCGGTAACCTTGAATGGAGACCGTATTCCGTCTGCCGAAGGAGATAACCGAAATGTTCAAATGGATTTAATTCCGTCGGATATGATTTCATCTATCGAAGTAAATAAAACATTAACTCCTGATATGGATGCCGATGCAATTGGTGGATCGGTAAATCTTGTAACCCGTGCCGTACCAAACCGCGAGCGTATTTCTGCAACATTATCGGGTGGTTATGCGCCAATTCGCGATAAAGGTTTGTACAACGGCGCTTTTGTTTACGGAAATCGTTTTGCCGATAATAAATTAGGAATTATAGCATCAGGAACATGGCAGTCACAAAATTTTGGATCTGATAACGTTGAAGCTGTTTGGGATAAAGACGATAACGGCAATGCTTATTTAACCGAAATGGATATTCGTAAGTACGATGTTCAGCGTGTTCGTAGAAGTGCATCGTTAAGTGCAGATTATGTTTTTAACGAAAATAACCGTATTGATTTCACTGCAATGTACAATTGGCGCGATGATCGTGAAAACCGTTACAGAACGCGTTACAGAGATTTGGAATTACAGGATGATGGAACCTATATTGGTGAAATTCGCAGAGAAACAAAAGGTGGAATTGATAACGATCGTAACAAAAATACGCGTTTAGAAGATCAGCGTGTACTAAATGTTTCGTTGCGTGGAGAACATTTATTGTCGCCAAAGTTAGATATGGATTGGGCGGTTTCTTACTCTAAAGCAAGTGAGGACCGACCAAATGAAAGATATATCGATTTCCGTCAGAAAGATGTGGTAATGGAACAAAATATCGGCGATGGAAACCATCCGTTGGTATACGCTGTTGGGGGCGAAGATCCTAATAATTTCGAATTAAGAAAAATCACAGAAAATCATGATTATACGCAGGAAGAAGAAATCGGAGCGAAATTAAACTTCCGTGTTCCAATGTCAATCATTCAAGATCAAAAAGGACGTTTACGTTTTGGTGCGCGTTTACGTTTGAAAGATAAAAAACGCGACAATATTTTCTACGAATACGAACCATTAAATCCTTGGGGAAGTTTAGCTGAAACATCAAACGTATATTTTGGTGGTAATGGTTTTAACCCAGGATCAGAATACGCACCAGGCTATTTCCCTGACCGTGCTTTATTAGGATCGTTAGATTTAACAAATCCTAACTTGTTTGAATCATCTTTACAACCTTCGGAATTCTTATCATCAAACTACACGGCAAAAGAGCGCATCACTGCAGGATATTTACGTTGGGATCAAGATTTTAACGAGAAAACATCGTTAATAGCAGGTGTTCGTTTAGAACATACCGCTATTGAATACACCGGAAACTATATTATGGATGAGGAAGATTTGGTAGGCGAGATAAAAAACGAAAACGATTACTTAAACGTACTTCCAAGTGTTACTTTAAAGCATAAAGTTACCGATAATTTTATATTGCGTGCGGCAGTAACAACTAGTATTGCGCGCCCTAACTACTATAATTTGGCGCCTTATGTAAACGTAATTCCTGCCGATACAGAAATTGCTGCGGGTAACCCAAACTTAAAGGCAACGTATGCAACCAATTTCGATTTAATGGCAGAAAATTACTTTGAAAACATTGGTATCGTATCTGCTGGTGCGTTCTATAAAAATTTAGATAACTTCATCTATACATATAACAACACCATTTTTACACAAAGCGATTTTGCTGCACAGTTTCCTAATGTATCAAACCCGATTCCTGCAGGCGAAAACTGGGATTTTACACAAGCAAGAAACGGAGATAAAGTAAGTGTTTACGGTTTCGAAGTTGCTTTTCAACGTCAGTTAGATTTCTTACCGGGCAAATTCTTTAAAAACTTTGGTTTGTATGCCAATTATACCTTCACAAAATCAGAAGCGAAAGGAATTACAAACGAAGACGGTACCGCACGTACAGGTTTAGGTTTACCGCGAACCGCACCGCACATGCTTAACGGATCATTGGCTTGGGAAAACAACAAATTCTCTGCACGTATATCGGCTAACTTTACATCGGCTTATCTAGATGAAATTGGTGGAAACGAGTTTGAAGACAGTTATTACGACAAACAATTCTTTTTAGATTTTAATGCTTCGTACAAGTTTACTCCAAACTGGCGCGTGTTCCTTGAGGCAAATAACTTAACCAACCAGCCGTTGCGTTATTATCAAGGGCAAAGCAACCGCATGAAACAAATGGAATATTATCAATCTCGATTTACATTGGGAGTTAAATATGATTTTTAATGAAGAATAGACATCCATTCTGCATATTATTTTTATTAGTCATTAGTTTTTATTCGTATGGTCAGCAGCGCCCTGATCATACGCTTAATAAAACGGTTCATCAACATGCAGATATACAAGCTGCAAAAAACGGAATTTCGTTTTTGGCTATCGGCGATTTTGGTCGTCACGGCGCTTTCACACAGAAAGAAGTTGCCCGAGATATGGGAACAATTGCCGAAATTTTAGATATGAATTTTACCATTTCTGTTGGCGATAATTTTTATCCTACAGGAGTTCAAAGTACACAAGATTATCAATGGTTTTCATCGTTCGAAAACATTTATACGCACCATTTGTTACATGAGCCTTGGTTTGTTGCCTTAGGAAATCATGATTATGAAGGAAGCGTTCAGGCACAGATTGATTACAGTAAAATTTCAAGAAGATGGGAAATGCCCGACCGTTATTTTGAACGATTAATAGAAATTGATAAAGGCAAATTCCTGCAGCTTTTGGTTATTGATACCAATCCGTTTGTAACAAAATACAAAGCAAATCCTGAAAAATACTTGGGAATAAACGGTCAGGATACCAACGAACAATTAAACTGGATCGAAACCAAACTGGCGAATAATGATCCTAAAATTGTGTGGAAAATCGTAGTAGGACATCATCCGCTTTACACCGGTGGAAAACGCAAAAACGTGCAGGAAACCAAAGATACCGAGTTGATTTTTGAACCAATTTTAGAGAAATATAAGGTTGACGCTTACATTTGCGGACACGAACACGATTTGCAGATCATTAAAAAAAGCAACAAAAAAGTAATGCAGTTTTTATCTGGTGCAGGTAGCGAATTACGTGAAAGCGGAAAAATAGATGGATCACTTTTTGCCGAAGCTGTTCCGGGTTTTATGGCATTCACTTTAACCAACAACATTTTGAAAGCTTACGTAATTCAATCAAACGAAAAAGATTTCAAAGTAATTTATCAAACCGAAATTAAAAAATGAAAAAAGTAATATATTTTTTGGCGGTAACCGCTTTAGTAACATCCTGTAACTCTTCAAAACTAGCTCCGGTAGCCAAAAATGCACTAAAACCAACAGTTGTTACACAACCAACTCCGCATGATACCGACGATCCTGCTATTTGGATCAACAAAGCAAATCCGTCACAATCGTTAATCATCGGGACAGATAAAGAAAAAGAAACTGGCGGTTTATATGCGTATGATTTACAAGGAAAAATTGTAAATAAAGTATATCCTATGGATAGACCAAACAATGTAGATATCGCATACGCATTAACGTTAAACGGAAAAAAGGTTGATATTGCTGTAGTTACCGAACGTAAAAAAGATCAGATCCGTATATTTTCGTTACCAGATTTAAAACCTATTGATAATGGCGGAATCGCAGTTTTTGCCGATTCTGAGCAGAAAGATCCAATGGGAATTTCGCTTTACACCAGTCCTTCAAACGGAAAAATTTATGCAATTGTAGGCAGAAAAGAAGGTGTCTCAGGCGAGTATTTGTATCAGTATGAATTAACGGATAATAAGGGAACAGTTACGGCTAATTTGGTACGTAAATTCGGAAACTATTCGGGCAAGAAAGAAATTGAAGCCATTATGGTTGATAATGAGTTGGGATATATTTATTATGCAGATGAAACCCAAGGAATAAGAAAGTATTATGCCGATCCTGCAAAAGGAAATGAAGAATTAGCGTTCTTTGGACAGAAAGATTTTAAGCGCGATCACGAAGGTATTGCACTTTATAAAACCAATGCTAATCAGGGTTACATTTTAATATCAGATCAGCAGGCGAATAACTTTGTTGTTTACAAGCGCGAAGGAGAAAATGGTAATGCAAACAATCATAAAATGATTGCTAAAATTCCGTTTTCTACCATTGAATGCGATGGGGCAGATGCCGTTAATTTTAATTTCGGCGGATCTTTTACAAACGGAATGTTAGTTGCAATGAGCAACGGCATGGTTTTCCACTATTACGATTGGAACATCATTCAGCAAGAAATAGACAAGCAGGCTAATTAGTTTTTTGGTTATATCTAAATTTAAAAGGCTGTCTAACTAAAGACAGCCTTTTTTATCTTGATAAAAAGCAACCCTTTGGTTGCTTTTTATGTGTCCTCGACAGGATTCGAACCTGCATCATCAGAACCGGAATCTAACATTCTATCCAGTTGAACTACGAAGACCTTATTGTTATGCTGTTAATAGCTTTTTAACAATGGTAGAAATGGTTTTTCCGTCTGCTGTTCCTGCTAATTTTGCATTCGCCAAACCCATTACTTGACCCATTGCAACCATTCCTGCAAAGTTTCCTTCTGCAATAATTTCTTTAATAGCTGCTTCTACTTCGGCTTCTGATAATTGTGCCGGTAAAAACTGCTCTATTACTGTTGCTTGTGCCAATTCTGGTTCAGCTAAATCGTTTCTGTTTTGTTCAACAAAAATTGCAGCTGCATCTTTGCGTTGTTTTACTAATTTTTGTAACAATTTAATTTCGTCGGCTTCTGTTAATTCTGCTGAACTTCCAGATGTTTGTGCCAACAACAATTCCGATTTTATTGCTCTTAAAGCTTCTAAAGCTACTTGGTCTTTCGCTTTCATTGCTTCTTTTAAAGCTGCTGTTATATTTGTTTGTAAACTCATTTTGCTAAAATTTTAAGAGTGACAAAGATAATTAAAAAAACCTCAAAAAGAAATGCTCTTTTTGAGGTTAAGGTAAATATAAATCTAATTTAATTAGTCTACATTGTCGTGTAAAAATGAGTTGTTGGAACGCAATTGTAAATCGTTGTTACGGTCTGATGAAACCGATGTACGCGATACATTACTTGTGCTATTTTGAGTTAAATCAACTCCCATTCGTTTGTAAGCCGGCTCTTTTTCCAAATCGTTGATCTGGTTGGTAGCGGTGCTAAACTTATGGTTAAACTCCTTCATTTTACGTTTGCGCTCTTCGGCTCTTTCGCGTAAAATATCGTTGATAGAAGTTTCCATTGGCGAATTTTCATCAACAATTACACGTTGTGTTTGTGCAACAAACGTTGGTTCTTCTGTTCTAACGGTAAACGAAAAAGATTCGTCTTCTTTAACAGCCTCTTCAGCCGTTTGTTTTGAATTCATCAACTGCTCTTCAACTTCCATATAATCGCTTAAATCGTATCGAATGATCTCTTCTGCTTTTTCGATTGGTTGATTTTGCTGTACTTGGCTCTGTTGAACATTGTTTTGTTGAATTTCAAACGAAAATTCATTTCCAACCGCTTCAAATTCACTTTCTTGTTGTTGTAGATCAAACGTAAATTGTTCTGCCATAGTGTTTTGCGTTTCTGCAATAACTTGTTTTGGCTTCACAATTACAAATTTAGGTTCGTTTACAACAATATTGCGAATATCAACTGTTTTAACTGTACTTTGCACTACTTCAATCGTTTGCTGAGCATTTTGTGGTTGATTTTCTGTTACAGAACTATTGTTTTGAACAGGTTGAACCACATTTTGAACGATATTAGTAGGTTGAGTTTGAACTATTGTTTTTTTTTCAACCTCGTTATTTGGCTGGTTTCCCATATCATCGTCTAAATTATAAACGATTTTTGGAGCCGCCTGAAATCCCGAATTACTTTGCAACGGTTGTTCTGGCGTTGGCGCATTGGTAAAAACGGGTGCATTGTTTGCTGATAAATCGGCAGTCGCTTTTTGTTCTTCGCCTAAATGATGGATAATTTTACTTTTATTCTCATCGTTTGCATTCACAATCAATTTTTGTTGCTCTACATTAAAACCTGTAGCAATAATAGTAACCGAAATAGCATCGCCTAAAGCTGCATCTTCACCAACACCCATAATGATGTTTGCGTTGTGACCTGCTTCCATTTGAATATGGTCATTGATTTCACCAATTTCATCAATTGTGATTTCGTTTTCGCCCGAAACAATCAATAACAATACGTTTTTAGCTCCGGTAATTTTATTATCGTTCAATAAAGGCGAATCTAAAGCGCTTACAATTGCTTCTTTTGCACGGTTTTCACCAGTAGCTTCTGCCGATCCCATGATTGCTGTACCCGAATTTGATAATACGGTTTTAGCATCTTTTAAATCGATATTCTGCGTGTAATGGTGTGTAATTACTTCTGCAATTCCGCGTGATGCTGTTGCCAAAACTTCGTCTGCTTTAGAGAAACCTGCTTTAAAACCAAGATTTCCGTAAACTTCGCGTAATTTATTGTTGTTGATAACAATTAACGAATCTACATTTTTGCGTAAGTTTTCAACTCCGCGCAATGCTTGTTCCTGACGCACTTTCCCTTCAAACTGAAAAGGAATCGTAACAATACCAACAGTTAAAATATCACGGTCTTTAGCTAATTGCGCAATAACCGGCGCAGCACCTGTACCGGTACCACCACCCATACCGGCAGTTATAAAAACCATCTTTGTGTTAGAATCTAAAAATTGTTCAATTTCTTCGATACTTTCTAAAGCCGATTGCTGACCAACTTCTGGGTTTGCACCTGCACCTAATCCTTCGGTTAGGGTTAAACCTAACTGAATTTTAATAGGCACGGGGCTGTTGCTCAATGCTTGCGCATCGGTATTACAAACCACAAAGTCAACGCCTTTAATGCCTTGATTGTACATGTGATTAATGGCATTGCTACCACCACCACCAACTCCAATTACTTTAATTACATTCGATTTGTTTTTTGGCAAATCTGGAGAGAATGCTAAATTTTCAAATACCTGATCCATATGTTGCGGTGTTTTTCTTTTTATTCTGCTTTATCAATAAAATCTTTAAACTTCTTTATAAATTTTCCAAGGAAACGGTTTTCAATGTAAGCCGATGTTCCTTGTTCCACATCAATCTGCGTTTCCTGATCGTTTTCTGTTTGATCGTTGTTTTGTTGTGGTTTATCGGTAATGGTATTCATTTGCAAACCACTTTTTGGTTCAACCGGTGTACCGATAGGTTCTGCTTTTGGTTGGATTTTTACACCCGGATGTTCTTGAACGTACAAACGACTGCGCGAATTGTTAATATCGCTTTCCATCATTAATCCAACAGCGGTTGCGAATAACGGACGAGAAACCAACTTTGCTGATTCGCCCGAAATATGTTCGTTTGGATAGCCAATACGTGTATCAATTCCCGTAATGTATTCCACTAACTGTTTAATGTGTTTTAGTTCTGATCCACCGCCGGTTAAAACAATTCCTGCAATTAATTTTTTGCGAGGATTATCGTATCCGTAAGCTTTAATTTCCGAAAAAACCATATCGATAATTTCTACCACACGTGCATGAATGATCTTTGAAAGGTTTTTTAATGAAATTTCTTTTGCTTCCTGACCGCGTAAACCCGGAATTGAAACAATTTCGTTATCCTTGTTTTCGCCTGGCCAAGCCGATCCGAAACGTATTTTTAATTGTTCAGCCTGTTTTTCAATGATCGAACAACCTTCTTTAATATCTTCTGTAATTACATTACCACCGAAAGGAATTACGGCTGTGTGGCGAATAATTCCATCTTTAAAAATGGCTAAATCTGTTGTTCCGCCACCTATATCAATCAATGCTACACCTGCTTCTTTTTCTTCCTGACTTAAAACGGCGTCTGACGATGCTAAAGGCTCTAATGTCAATCCTGATAATTCTAAACCTGAATCTTTTACGCAACGACCTGCATTACGAATAGAAGCCGATTGCCCAACAACAACGTGGAAACTTGCTTCTAAACGGCGACCATACATACCAATTGGTTCTTTTATACCGCCTTCTTCATCAACCTTAAACTCTTGCGGTAATACGTGTATTATTTCTTCGCCTGGTAACATGTTTAACTTTTGTACCTGCGCAATTAATTTGTCAATATCAATTTCAGAAATTACGGTTTCCGGCTTATCGCGCGTAATGTATTCCTGATGATGAATACTGCGGATGTGTTGCCCGGCAATTCCTAAAACGACGTCGTTGATTTTGCAGCCCGACTCTGCCGATGCCTGTGCCACCGCATGTTGAATTGATTGTATGGTTTGCGTAATATTGTTAACCACACCACGTTTTACACCTAAACTTTTTGCGTTACCAATACCAAGAATTTCGAGCTTGCCATACTCGTTTCTTTTACCTACCATTGCAACAATTTTTGTTGTTCCAATATCTAATCCTACAGCAATGTTTTCTTTATTCATATCCTTTTATTTCGTGCAAACTACTTGCTCTGTAAATCTTAAATTAACGTTTTTGTAATAACCTATAAGGGTATCGTTTTTAGAGTAATGTACAAAAGCTTTGTAATTGTCAAACTTTTTCTCAATTTCTTTTAAATGCCCAAATTCCACCATATAATCATAATCGCGAACGGTTAATATTAATGACTGATCTGGATTTATCTTTATGCCCGTTATCGTTGTTTTTAAAAATTCGTCGTTACTTATTGTATTCAACAAATCAGAAAAAACTTTTTTGTTTTTAGGTTTCAATTCGCCATAAACCACTGGCACGTGTGCGCTAAATTGGTTAGATAATGGCATTTTGTTACCGTTTTCATCAATATAAAACGATCCGGTGCCGTTCATTACCCTTGCCATTGCCTTTTTTTGGGTAACTTGGGCGTGTAATTTTCCGTCTACATCAACAAACACTTCCGATTTTGCAATCATTGGATGCTTGTTTAGCTTGTCTTCGATCTTTTTTAAGCTCAATTCACTGTTTACTATTTTTGAATCGCGAGGGAACGTTTGAATGATCGATTTTTCTACCATTTCCTGCGTAATAAAGTGATTGTTAGAACTTAATAATTTCACATCAATCTGTTCAATGTAGCGTGCATTGTTTCGTTGGTTAGCAAAGGCAACCAAAGCAAACAGGGCGGCAATTACAAGCGCCAAAAATACATCGAACCAATTGATTTTTTTAATCATTTTATCAATTATTTTTTTCTAATTCTGTTTTAATTTCATCTACCATTTCGCCTACATCGCCTGCGCCGATAATTAAAAGAACTTCGGGTGTATTTTCAGTTAAAAAAGATACTAATTCTTCTTTAGGCAGCAAAATTTTAGAAGCCGATTTTATCTTATTTATTAACACTGTAGAATTGATGTTTTCTATCGGCAACTCGCGTGCTGGGTAGATTTCAAGCAAAACCACATTGTTGAATGTTGATAAACTCTCGGCAAATCCATCCATAAAATCTCTTGTTCTAGAGAATAAATGGGGTTGGAACACGGCTGTAATCTTCTTATTTGGATACATTTCGTGCACCGCTTGGCTTACCGCTTTTATTTCGGTTGGATGATGTGCGTAATCGTCAATCATCACTAATTTTTCGGTATTGATTTTGAAGGAAAACCTGCGACGGATTCCTTTAAAACTGTCTAATCCCGATTTTATTTCTTCGTTGCTTAAACCGTAAGTTTTCGCCATTGCAAATGCCAGTGAAGCATTCAAAACGTTGTGTTCGCCAGGCATTAATAATTTTATATCGGTAATTTTTTCGCCTTTAAAATCTAAATCAAAAACACGTTTTCCGTTTTCGAATCGTAAATTATAAGCATTGATAACAGCTGTTCCGTTTACTGAAACTTCTGTACCGTTGATGTTTTCAATTCCTTGTGCAATAAACAATTTGTCTTTATCGCTGATTTTTGATGCAAATTCTGCAAACGATGATTTAATGGCATCGTTGGTTCCGTAAATATCCAAATGATCGGCATCATCTGAAATGACACAGGCAATATTTGGATGCAGATGCAAGAAAGATCGATCAAACTCATCGGCTTCTACAACTGTAGCATCGGTTCCTGTACCAATTAAATTCGTATCGTATCCTTCCACAACACCGCCTAAAAAAGCAGTAACCGGAGCATTTGCAGCAACCAGAATATGTGCCAACATGCTCGATGTTGTTGTTTTTCCGTGTGTACCTGCAACCGCCAGCGAAAAACTATTCTGTGTAATAATGCCTAAAACTTCGGCACGTTTTTTAACCGCGAAACCATTATTCTGAAAATAATTCAATTCGGCATGATGTTTTGGAACAGCCGGAGTGTAAACAACCAAAGTGTCTTCGGTATTTTGATAATCTGCTGTAATATTTTCTAAATCGTCGGTGTAATGAATGGCAATACCTTCGGCTTCTAACTCGTGCGTTAACTGCGTAGGCGTTTTGTCGTAACCGGCAACGTTTTTACCAATACGCTTAAAGTATCGGGCAATGGCACTCATACCAATACCACCGATTCCTATAAAGAATACATTATGTATGTCTTTTAAATTCATTACTTAACTAACTTAAAATTTCGTTTACTATATCTTTTGTAGCATTTGGAAATGCTAATTATTCTTTTTTATTTCCTTAATCAATTTATCAAAATCACTTTCGTAATCTCTGTCTTGAATTATCCGAAATTTATCATATTCACTTTCTGCTTTGAGCTTTGCTTCAAGCATTGTTACTTTGCCTTTGTCGTTTAGAATCGGATAATTGGAAAGCTCTAAAAAGCTGTCCAAAAATTTGGTCCATTGTTGCATGTTAAAAGCAATTCCTCTTTGAGCATTATTTTCTGCCAAATCTAAATATGCGGAAACAATTCTATTCAATTCAGTAATGTGCTCATGCGATAGATAATTCTTAGCAACCGAAACATCACTTTTCAAAATCTTCCCGTCAGGTGCATCTTTCCACGTTTTTAACCCCATATACAATTTAGTGGCATCGGCTTCGGTATAAATAATTTCGGCAGCTGTTTTTCCTGTAATTGCCCAATGCAATTTATTTTGAACCATTGCAAAAAAGCTTTTGGTTTGATTGCTACCTTTATCATAATCGCTGCTTAATGCATACAAGTCGGTTATTTTTTGGTAAAATCTGCGTTCACTTGAACGAATCTCACGAATTCGCTCCAAAAGCTCATCAAAATAATCCTGTCCGAAATTTTTACCTTGCTTCAATCGTTCATCGTCCATTACAAAACCTTTAATGATAAACTCATTCAATGTTTGCGTTGCCCATTTTCTAAATTCGGTTGCTTGAACAGAATTCACTCTGTAGCCAACTGCCAAAACTGCTTCTAAACGATAGAAATTGGTTTCATAAATTTTACCATCTACAGCAGTTGTTTCCATTTTGGAAATAACTGAATGTTTTCCTAATTCTTCACTTTCAAAGATATTTTTTAAATGTTTGCTAATAGCCGGGATACCCACTGAAAACAATTCTGCCATTGTTTTTTGTGTAAGCCAAAAGGTTCCGTTTTGAAAATGAACAGAAATATTGACTTTTTGGTCGATGCTATTAAACAATAAAATATCTTTTGGTTTCATAATTTACTTAACCAACTTAAAAATTTCGTTTACTATATCTTTTGTAGCATTTGGTAATGCTAATGTTTTAATGTTTTTTGACAATGCTTCGGCAACTTGATCGTTTGTTAACAAGCGGAGCATTTCTTCTTGAAACTGACTGTCTAGATCGGTTTCTTTCAACAAAACGGCGGCATTTTTATCGGTAATGCTTTTGGCATTTTTTGTTTGATGATCTTCGGCAACGTTTGGCGACGGAATAAAAATAACCGGTTTACCTACAATTGCTAGTTCTGAAACAGATGATGCGCCGGCACGTGAAACAATCACATCGGCCGCTGCGAACAACAAATCCATTCTCTCAATAAAATCGTACACAAAAACATCTTCGTTGTTGTGGTATTTTTTGTAATCGTTGATATAAAATTTACCGCATTGCCAAATTACCTGAACGTTTTGTTCTTTAAAAAATGGCAATTCTTTTTCTACCAACTGATTTATTCTGCGAGCGCCTAAACTTCCGCCTAAAATAACGACAGTTTTTTTGTTGGGATTTAACCCGTAAAATTCCAGAGCTTCGCTGCGTTTGGTATCGATCGTTAATAAATCTTGACGAACGGGATTTCCTGTTTGAATTATTTTGTTCGATTTAAAATAAGTCGATAATCCGTCGTAAGCCACACAAATGGCGTTTGCTTTTGCTGCCAGCATTTTATTGGTGATTCCCGGATACGAATTTTGTTCTTGTATCACCGTTGGAATATTCATTTGTTGTGCCACTTTAACAACTGCACCACTTGCAAAACCGCCGGTTCCAATCACCACATCGGGCTTAAATTCTTTGATGATTTTACGCGATTTTAGTAAGCTTGATAAAAACTTAACCGGAAATAGCGCGTTGTCAACCGTAATTTTTCTTTGAATACCCGAAATCCACAATCCTTTGATAGCATAACCAGCCGCAGGAACTTTCTGCATTTCCATTTTATCTTGTGCGCCCACAAATAAAATTTCGGCAGCAGGAATCTGTGCCTTAATTTCGTTTGCAATAGCAATTGCCGGATAAATGTGTCCGCCTGTACCGCCGCCGCTAATAATGAATCTTGGATTTGGTTTCATAATTTATTTGTTTAAAACTGCATAGATCGGATTGTCGTCCGAATCGTTTTCATTCTTTAAATCTTCCTCAGTTTGTTGTTCTTCTAAAATGCGTTTAAATTCTTCTTGCTTTTTCTCCTGATTTGCCAATTGTTCCTTCACCTGTTCTTCTTTTCGGGAAATACTTAAAATGATTCCTAACGATACACATGTCATCCAAATTGATGTTCCACCGGAACTAACCAACGGAAGCGGCTGACCTGTTGTTGGGAAAATTTCAACGGCAACACCCATATTGATGAATGCCTGAAAAACGATCGAAAATCCCAACCCGAAGGCGAGGTATTTTCCGAACAAATTGGGCGCTTTGTTGCTCACAACTAAAAATCGGAAAAGCAATAATATGTAAACAATCAATATGGACATTCCACCTAAAAAACCGAATTCTTCTACAATGATTGCATAGATAAAATCGGATGATGATTGCGGCAAAAAGTTCTTTTGAACACTTTTACCAGGACCCACACCAAACATTTGTCCTTGTGCAATGGCGATTTTTGCATTTTCGATCTGATAACGATCTTCATCTTTATCTTCAGAACCAAATCTACTAAAACGAGCTTCCCATGTTTTGTATCTTGAAGGCGCCATATCGGGAAAAGCCTTGAACATACCAATTGCCAAAGCAACCATAATGGCACAACCGGTTATAATTTTGGTCATGTATTTGGTTGGATATTTACCAACGAATAACAACAAACCAATAGTGAATAATATAATGGCTGCTGTTGATAAGTTTGATGGTAAAATAGGACCAATGATAAATGCTGTTGGTACACCTAACCATAATAACGACCAACCGAAGGTGTATTTTTCATCGGCAAATCGCCATAAAAACCAAGAAATGTATGCAATTAGCGCAATCCAACCTAATGATGATGGCTGAAAGGATATATTCAACAACGGAATCTTGATCCATCTACTTGCATTTGCGCCGCCAATCATCATTCCTTGTAATGCCGTTATAAAAAGCAGTAACGAAACGGGAACCCATGCAATTGGCGCCAGATATTTTAATCGATCAAACGGAATGCGGTGTACAAAAAAGATGATCACGATTCCCACGAAAATATGTCCGAAATGTTTAAAAAGCAATCCAATAATAGAACCTGTTCCAACAACATGCACCAAGTTGGTACTTGCGCTAAATACAGGCATGAACGAGAATAGGGCAAGTAGCACAACGTACGCCCATATAGCTTTATCGCCTTGAAATTGGGATAATAACTTTCTCATTTTGTTTATAATTTTTGTACTTCGTTTTTAAATTGTGTTCCGCGGTCTTCGTAGCTTGTAAATAAATCGAAACTTGCACAAGCAGGCGACAATAAAACCGTATCGCCTTCTTCTGATGCTTTTGATGCTAACTTTACGGCTTCTTCCATTGATGAAGCTTCCACAATAATATCTACAATTGGCGAAAACGCGTTGATGATTTTTGTGTTATCAATTCCCAAACAAATAATAGCTTTTACTTTTTCGTTTACAAAAGTCATTAATTCGTCGTAATCGTTTCCTTTGTCCACACCACCAACAATCCAAACGGTTGGTGTATTCATGCTTTCCAAAGCAAAATACGTAGCGTTTACATTGGTTGCTTTAGAATCGTTTATGTATTGTACTTTGTTAATTTTAGCAACTTTCTCCAAACGATGCTCTGCATTTTGAAAATTAGATAAACTTTCGCGAATTGTTTGTTTGCGTACGCGCATCATTTGTGCAACTAAAGTAGCAGCCATGGCATTTTTTACGTTGTGTTTACCTTCTATTGCAATTTCGGCTACAGGAACCGTTATTTTTTCGTTGTTTATCATTGCTATAATGTTGTTATCTTCTAAATAAGCACCTTCTTCAAATTTCTTTGTTAATGAAAAAGGAACCAATTGTGCTTTTGTTTGGTTGTTTTTCAGCCAGTTGTTAATGGCTTCATCGTCTGCATCGTAAATCAAATAATCTTTTTCGGTTTGATTCATGGTGATACGAAATTTTGATGCAATGTAATTTTCGTATTTGTATTCGTATCGATCTAAATGATCGGGACTAATGTTTGTAATAATGGCAATGTGCGGGTTGTAATTGATGTTTCCGTCTAACTGAAAACTGCTTAATTCTAACACGAACAATTTTTCAGGATCTTTTGCCACTTGTTTTGCATAACTTTCGCCAATGTTTCCTGCCAAACCAACATTTAAACCATCTTGCTTTAACAAATGATAGGTTAACATGGTGGTGGTGGTTTTGCCGTTGCTGCCCGTAATTGCGATTGATGTGTTTTTTGCAAACTGATACACAAATTCAATTTCGGAAATTACTTTGATGCCTTTCTCATGCAATTTTTTTACGATGGGTGCTTTATCTGGAATTCCTGGACTTTTTACAACCACATCGGCATTTAAAATTTTGCTTTCGGTGTGCTGTTGTTGTTCCCATTCGATCTTTTCATCGTTCAATATTTTCTGATACTTTTCACTAATCGATCCAAAATCAGAAACAAATACTTCGTAACCTTCTTTCTTTCCTAAAAGTGCTGTTCCAACACCACTTTCGCCTGCACCTAAAATTACCAACCGCATGCTATCTTAATTTTAATGATACAACACAGAAAATTGCCAAAAAGATACCTACAATCCAAAAACGGGTTACAATTTTACTTTCGTGATACCCTTTTTTCTGGTAATGGTGATGCAAAGGCGACATTAATAAAATGCGTCTGCCTTCACCGTATTTTCGTTTGGTGTATTTAAAATAGGCTACCTGAACAACCACCGAAAGGTTTTCTGCTAGGAAAATTCCACATAAAACCGGAATCAACATTTCTTTACGAACTGCAATTGCCAAAACAGCAATAATTCCACCAATGGTTAAACTTCCGGTATCGCCCATAAAAACCTGAGCTGGAAAGGCATTGTACCAGAGAAAACCAACGAGCGCACCCACGAAGGCGGCGATGAAAACCGTCATTTCCCCAGAATTGGGTATGTACATAATGTTGAGGTAGTTTGCGAAAACAAAGTTACCCGACACAAATGCGAAAATTCCCAATGCTACAACGGTTATGGCAGATGTTCCTGCGGCGAGACCATCGATCCCGTCGGTTAAATTGGCTCCGTTTGAAACTGCTGTTACAATGAAAATTACAATAGGTATAAAAATTAACCATACGTAATTCTCGTATCCGTCGCCCATCCACGAAATCAATTGTCCGTAATTAAACTCGTTATCCTTAAAAAACGGAATGGTTGTAGTGGTTGATTTAATATCGAACTTACTTGTTACGCCTGTTTCCAATAGAATACTCGGCGTATCGCGCACCGTAATATTCGGGTGGAAATAGAAAATCGCACCAACGATAACTCCCAAACCAATTTGTCCTACAACTTTAAATTTTCCTTTTAAACCTTCTTTATCTTTCTTAAAAACCTTGATGTAATCGTCTAAAAAACCAATAACGCCCATCCAGATGGTGGTTAAAATCAAAACCAAAACATAAATGTTTTCTAATCGTGCCAAAAGTAAAACCGGAATTAAGGTTGCCATAATAATGATGACACCACCCATTGTTGGGGTTCCTGCTTTTTCGTTTTGACCTTCTAAGCCTAACTCGCGAACAGTTTCGCCAATTTGCTGTCTGCGCAAATAGTTAATGATTCTTTTTCCGAAAAGGGTTGATACCAATAAGGATAAAATAAACGCCATTCCCGAACGAAAGGTGATGAACTGGTACAGTGCCGATCCCGGAAAATCGAACATTGAGTCTAAATATTTTAATAAGTAGTATAGCATGTTACTTATTGAATTCGTTTAAAAAATTGATAACTTCCTCTAAATCGTTAAAGTGATGTTTCACCCCTTTAATTTCTTGATAATCTTCGTGACCTTTGCCGGCAATTAAAATAATATCGCCTTCTTTTGCCATTTTGCAAGCTGTTTTTATGGCTTGATGACGGTCTTCTATCGTTAGATATTTGTTGGTATTCTGTGCTTCAACACCGGCTTCCATCTCTTTTAAAATTTCAAAAGGATCTTCGTTACGCGGATTGTCTGATGTAAAAATAACCGTGTCGCTGTTTTCTGTTGCAATGCGTGCCATTACTGGGCGTTTTTCTTTATCGCGATTTCCGCCACAACCCACAACGGTAAACAATTGTTCGTTAAATGTGCGAATTTCGGCAATGGTTTTCAGTACGTTTTCCAGTGCGTCTGGCGTATGTGCGTAATCTACAATTGCAGTGATTTTTGTTTTTGAAACAATAAACTGAAATCTGCCTGATACACTTTGCAATGTGCTTAAATGCACCAAAATTTCTTCTTTGGTTAAACCTAATGCTAAAGCTGTTGCATAAATTGCCAATAGGTTTGATGCGTTGAATTTACCAATTAACTGTACCCAAACTTCCTGATTGTTGATGTTTAACAGCATGCCGTTAAACTGACTTTCAATGATTTTTCCGTTTACATCGGCAACATTCTGTATGCTGTACATTGTTTTTTGTGCCGTACAGTTTTGTAACATAAACGCTCCGTTTTTATCATCGGCGTTGCTAATGGCAAAAGCTGTTTTTGGAAGTGAATCAAAAAACGATTTTTTCACATTGCGATACTCTGCAAATGTTTTGTGATAATCTAAATGATCGTGCGAAAGATTGGTGAAAATTCCGCCTTTAAACATTAAAGCATCAGTGCGTTTTTGCGCAATTCCGTGTGAGCTGACTTCCATAAAACAATAACTGCAACCCGCCTGAACCATTTGGTTTAAGTAGTTGTTTATTGCAATGGAATCGGGTGTGGTGTGCGTTGCCGGAAAAGCATCATTACCAATCAATATTTTTACAGTTGATAATAAACCAACTTTATATCCTGCCTTTGTAAACAATTGATGTAATAAGGTAGCGATTGTTGTTTTGCCGTTTGTACCGGTAACACCAACCAAAGACAATTTTTCTGACGGATTATCGTAAAAATTAGCTGCAATGAATGCTAATGCAATATTGGCATCGGCAACTTTAACGTAAGTAACATCATTTGAAAAAACTGCTGGATCGTCTTCATAAACTATTGCAGTTGCTCCGTTTTCAATGCCCTTTTCAATATAATCGTGACCGTTAGAGATTGTTCCTTTTTGTGCGACAAAAACACAATTTGGAGTAATCTTTCTTGAATCAAAGACAATATCAGAGATGTCTATGCTTGTAGAACCTCTAACAGCATCTATCGATACTTTATATAATATGTCTTTTAATTTTTTCAACTTAATTCTAATGTAATTATTTGTTGTTTTGTAATTTTTTCTCCGTTTGCTACCGATTGTTTGGTTACTTTTCCAAAACCGATAACTTGTACTTTTAAACCTAAATTTTCTAATATGGCTACTGCATCCATTGCAGGTAAACCAACTACGTTAGGCATTGCAGTACCCGACTGTTTTACGTTTGCGTAATATTTTTTATAACTTTTTACTGCCGCTTGTGATGGCGTTTCTATGTTTTTAATTTCTTTTAACGAAGGCACATCGGTAAAAATCTTTTGTGCGATACGTTTAAAAACCGGTCCGGCAACATCGCCACCATAATAACTGTGTTTTGTTGGACGGTGGATTACTACAATACACGAATACTTTGGATTATCGGCAGGGAAATAACCTACAAAAGACGATGCGTAATACATTCCGCCTCGGTTTCCGTAATTCATTTGCGCAGTTCCTGTTTTACCAGCCATTGAAAAATCTTTCGATTGCAAACCTTTACCGGTTCCTCTTAAAACCACATTTTTCATGATTGCCTGCATTTCTTTAACCACTTTTGGTTTCACGATTTGCGGGTTGATTACTTCTTTATCAAAAGTTCTGATTACCTGATTTACATCGCGAATTTCCTTTACAAACTGTGGTTTTACCATTTCGCCGTTGTTTGCAATAGCGTTGTATAAAGTTAAGGTTTGCATTGGTGTTACCAGAATTCCGTAACCGTAAGCCATCCATGGTAAAGCAATTTTACTCCAGTTTCTGTCGCCCGGAACAGGAATGTATGATTTTGGTTCGCCTTTAAGATCCAATCCTAAGGTAGCATTAAAGCCAAAATCTTTCATTTTATCGGTGAACTCTTTCGGATTGTCTTTGTAAGCTTTGTAAACCGCTTGCGTAACAACCGTATTCGATGAAACTTCAAACGCACGACCTAAAGAAATTTTCCCATAACCACGACGGTTAGAATCGCGAACTTGTCTGCCCGAGAACGTTACGATACCATTATTTGTATCATAAATTGTTGCTGTATCGGCCTTTCCGTCATCTAACAAAGCTAAATACGATGCCAGTTTAAAAGTAGAACCCGGATCATGACGTTCTAAAACAGCATAATTTACGGTTTCGCGGTATGATCCATCATCAATTTTTCCAAGATTTGATATTGCTTTAATCTGTCCAGTCTTTGTTTCCATCACAATCACCGTTCCGTGATCGGCTTCATAGTATTCCAAAGAACTTAACAAGGCGTGGTGTGCAATATCCTGAACATACACGTCTATAGTTGTGGTAATGTCGTAACCGTCTTTTGGATCAATCTCGTTTTCATCGTGAATTGGTTTCCAAAGGTTTTTAGACATTTTTTGAACCTTTCGTTTGCCTTCTTTACCTGTTAAATAATCGGTAAAAGCAGCCTCAATACCTTTTCTTGTAATGGTTTTGTCGTCGTTTACACGTTCGTACCCTATGGTTCTGTTGGCGATCATTCCCATTGGATATTCGCGCACATGTACTTGGTTTACAATCATTCCGCCTTTGTATTTGCCCAAATTAAACAGCGGAAACGATTTTAGTTTCATGTACTGCGTGTAGCTTAATTTGGTAGCAATGTGTACGTAGCGCTTTTTGTTTGAACGTGCTTTGCGGAAATAAGATTCATATTCGCCTGCCGATTTTTTTGGAATGAACTTGGCTAAAGAATCTGAAAAACCGCGTATATTTTGTTCGAAATTTTCGTTTGATGGTGAATACGGATCAAAATAAACCGTGTATTTAGGAATAGATGTAGCCAGTAAACTGCCGTCTGCCGAATAGATGTTTCCGCGATTTGCAGGAATAATCTCGTCTTTAATCGTTAAACTGTCGGCCTTACTGCGCCATTCTTCGCCTTCTTTAAACTGAATGATGCTCATTTTTAAGAAAATGGCAATACCAATGGCAAGCATTCCAAAGAAAACAAAGTAAATTCTGTTATTTTCGGTTTTCTTCGCTAATCCCATATCTCATACCACTTTTTTTCTTTCTCTATAACAACTTTTATTTTTTTTGGAGGAACCGAAGATGGTAAAATCTGATAAAATTCCATTTGTTTTGAAATATTCGATTCCATTCGCAATTGCATTAATTCTGATCTTTTGTCAACAAATTCAGATCGAAGTTCTTTAACTTGTTCGGTTAAATCTTTCGCTTTCATCATTTTTTGTTCGTAAAAGTGGTTGTTTGCAATTAACACCAACGTCCAGAAAACAATGTATATAATAAAAAGCCAATTTTTCAACGATTGCCCTTCGACCAAAAATTTTGCCTTTATTATATTGTTTAAACCCATTCTATTTTTTTTCTGCTATTCTTAATTTGGCACTTCGTGCACGGTTATTCTGTTTAATTTCTTCATCTGTTGGAACAATTAGTTTTCCTATGGTTTCAAAAGGAACTTCAAATCGCCCGAAAAAGTCGCGTTCTGGTTCTCCTTCAAACATTCCGTTTTTAATAAAGCGTTTTACCAGTCGATCTTCTAACGAATGATAGGATATTACGCTTAAACGTCCGCCTGGTTTTAATATTTCTAACGATTGTTCCAAGAATTCTCTTAAAGCATCCATTTCTTGATTAACTTCGATGCGAATTGCTTGATAAATCTGAGCTAAAATTTTATTGCTTTTGTGTGCCGGTAAAAAACGCGAGAATATTTTTTTTAACTGTTCTGAATTTTTTATCGGTTCTTCTTTTCTTGCCGTTATAATCGCTGCTGCCAAACCGCGTGCATTGTTTAATTCGCCATAAGAGAAAAATATTTTGGTTAAAGCGGCTTCGTCATAATCATTAATCACTTCGTAGGCAGAAAGGCTATTGTTTTGGTTCATGCGCATATCCAAATCGGCATCAAATCGAGTAGAAAAGCCTCTTTCGGCAACATCAAACTGATGCGATGACACGCCAAAATCGCCTAAAATTCCATCTACTTGCTTAATTCCGTACACACGTAAAAATCGCTTTATGAATCGGAAGTTTTCATTTATCAATGTAAAACGTTCGTCGTCAATGGCATTTTTCAGCGCATCGGTATCCTGATCAAAAGCAAACAATTTTCCGTTTGGTCCTAAATGGCGCAAGATTTCTTTTGAATGTCCGCCACCGCCAAAAGTAACATCAACATAAACACCATCGGGTTTTATGTTTAAACCGTTAACCGTTTCTTTTAAAAGTACGGGGTTGTGATATTCGTATTCGTTATGCTCCATAATTATTTATTGATCCCATGACTTCTTCTGCCAAATCGCCAAAGTCCATTTCTTCGTCGTTAACAATTTGTTCGTATAAATCTTTATCCCAGATTTCAATTAGGTTAATTTTTGAAGAAAACACTACATCTTTGGAAATATTTGCGAATTCAACCAAATCTTTACTCACTTGCAAACGTCCGGCGTCATCAATTTCAACGATCTTTACACCCGCCATAAACTTGCGAATAAAGGTGTCTGCCTTGCGGTTAAAACGGTTTAATTCGTTTAATTTTTCTAACATTTTGTTCCATTCGTTCATTGGCCAAAGTTCTACGCATTTCTCATAAACAGAGCGTTTTAGAATAAAACCATCGCCAACAGAAATCAGTTGTTTTTTTAATGCAGCAGGTATCAACACCCTTCCTTTGGTGTCAATTTTACATTCGTATGTACCTACTATTGGTTGCATTAATTTCTACATTAGATTAATTACAAAACAAAAGTAATTAAATTTTACCACTTCTTACCACTTTTTCCCACTTTGTTGATAAGTTTTTAATTGTGCGTTGGGTTTTTGTAAGTGGTTGATTATAAGGATTAAAATAATTTTTAAAGATTTTTAAGTAAGCTTAAAAAATATATAAGTATCTTTCAAAATAAATGGTCATTTAATATATAAAAATGCAAAATATTTAAATAACTAAAAGGGTGGGTTGGGTAGTATAAATAGCAATTAGCAATTAAACTACTTTAACTTTACACAATTTTTTATTAATATCGTATATTTGTACGAATTGAAATCGCATATATGGAGCGAAACATAAAAGAAGAAGGAAAGTTTAGATATATTGAAATTGGTGAAGGAACACCAATTATTATTTTACACGGTTTAATGGGCGGCTTAAGTAATTTTGATGGAGTAGCAGATTATTTTCCTAAAAAAGGATATAAAGTGGTACTGCCAGAATTGCCTATTTACACGTTAAACATATTAAAGACCAACATAAAAGCATTTGCAAAATTTGTACACGATTTTGTAAAACACAAAAAATACCAGAAAATTATTCTATTGGGTAATTCGTTAGGCGGTCATATTGCGTTGTATTACACCAAAATGCATCCAGAATTTGTTGAAGCATTAATTATTACCGGAAGTTCTGGCCTGTATGAAAGTGCAATGGGCGATTCGTATCCACGCCGTGGCGATTACGAGTTTATAAAAAAGAAAGCAGAAGATGTTTTTTACGATCCGGCGGTTGCTACAAAAGAAATTGTTGATGATGTTTTTACAACTGTTAACGATCGTATTAAATTAATTAAAACCTTGACCATTGCAAAAAGTGCCATTCGCCACAACATGGCAAAAGATTTGCCTAAGATGCACACACCAACTTGTATTATTTGGGGAAGAAACGATATTGTAACACCACCCGATGTTGCCGAAGAATTTCATGAACTGTTACCCGATTCGGATCTTTATTGGATTGATAAATGCGGACACGCTGCAATGATGGAAAAACCAAATGAGTTTAATGAAATTTTAGACCAATGGTTTGAAAAACGAAATATTAAGTAATTATGAAGATTAACACCGCTGAATTTATAATAAGTAATTCCGATGTAAAGAAATGTCCAACAGAACCTATTCCTGAATATGCTTTTATAGGAAGATCAAACGTTGGAAAATCTTCACTGATTAATATGCTTACCAACAATAAAAATCTGGCAAAAACATCAAGCCGTCCGGGAAAAACACAATTAATAAATCATTTTAAAATCAACAGCAATTGGTTTTTGGTCGATTTACCTGGATACGGATACGCAAAAGTTTCCAAATCAACCAAAGCGATCTTTCAGAAATTCATTACCGAATATTTTGAAAAACGTGAACAGTTGGTAAGTGCTTTTGTTTTGGTTGATATTCGTCACGAAGCGCAAAAGATCGATTTAGAATTTATCAACTATTTAGGCGAAAGCGGCGTTCCGTTTGGAATTATCTTTACAAAAGCCGACAAAATAAGTAAAGGATCGATCCAAAAACATACGGCAGCTTACACAAAAGCATTACACGCCAATGGTTGGGAAGAAGTGCCTCCGTTTTTTGTAACGTCGTCTGAAAATGAATTTGGTAAAGATGAGGTGCTAAATTATATTGATCAGATCAATCAAGATATATTTAAAAACAACAGTTTTGTATAAAAAAGAGTTCCAAATTTGGAACTCTTTCTAATTATAAACCGTAAATAACAGTGTAATGGTAATTGCTAAAACGCTTAAAGCAATATAATATTTTACATTCAGTTTAAATTTACTTACCAAAGCCACTATTAAAATAAACAGCGGCAAAATAAAAGTGCCGGCTGCAACAAGCAAAGCACTCATTTCATACAAAGCACCAGCAACCGCGTATTGATACATATCAAAATTATGTACAAAATTCCAATATAATAGAATAAAAAAGCTGACTATTAATATTGTATTTGCTGCTTGATTGTTTTGTGCGATGTTTTTCATAGGATTTATTTTTGATATCAATAAAGATAAAAAATTAACCCGGAATTTGTTCTGTTAAAACCAAATCTCCTTTTTTGTCATAATAAGTACAAGTTAAAGCATCTAAATCTACAATCCATTTTTCAATGCCTGTTTCTGCACAATGGTTGCAAAAAGTGAAATAATCTGTTTCGCCTTGTTGATGAATCTTTAATAAACGAGCAAATTCCTGTTTGTTACTTGTTTCTTGTATTGATAAATCGGGATATTGTGCTTCTGATTGAGTAGAGAAGTTGTTTGCTCCAAAATAATTAGTATGACTGTCTTTTACCCAAGTTTCAAAACTTTTTACGCCCATTTTTTTGATTTCCTGAATGTATTTAGGAAAATCGGCACCCGATTTTACTTTCGCGTGTGCTTCGTGAATTTCGTTTACTGTAAACATTTTCTAAATTTTTATGCTGTAAAACGACAAATAAAAAAACATCCCAAAAATTGAGATGTTGTATTTTATCGATTATTTATTCGTTTTAATTAAACGCTTTTGCAATCATTACCAATGAATTTTTGTCGGTAATACCCGATTGTCGCCAAACCATTGCGCCGTTTTTGTAAACCATTAAGGTTGGTTCGGTTTTAATGCGAAGGGCATCAACCAATTCCGGATTTTTTATGGTATCAATATTAATAATGGTCAGTTTTTCTCCCATTTCTACTGCTACCTCTTCTATAATTTGTTGCATTTGCTCGCATTCGGGATTGTGTTCAGCAGTAAACTGAATTAAAACCGGAATGTTTGAGTTTATTAAATCACCAAATTTTGACATATCACTCTTTTTTCTATCAATACAAAATTATAATTTTTCGGTAATTAACACTTTATTATTTGCTTTTTTTTAGTTCTAAAACGGTAATTTCGGGCCAAATACCCACTCTGCCCGAATACGCATGAAAACCAAAACCGCGGTTCACGTAAATATACTGGTGCCCTTTGTTGTATAAACCGCCCCATTCTGGATAAATATATTTTGCCGGACTCCATTCTAAAACGCTTGGAATATCAAAACCAAACTGCATGCCGTGTGTGTGACCCGACAACGTTAGTTGATATTTCTGTTGATGATTCACAATCTCGGCATCCCAATGCGACGGGTCGTGTGTCATTACAATTTTAAAGGCATTGGCAGGAACATTTTCTGATGTTTTCTTTAAATCGCCGGCTTTTTTAAAGTTCAATCCCCAGTTTTCAACGCCCAACAAATAAATAGAATCACTGTTGTTTTTTACAACCACGTTTTCATTTAAAAGCAGTTGAAATCCACTTTTTTCAATATTGTTTTTAATTGCCGTAAAGTTTGCTTCTTTGGCAGCTTCGGTATCCCATTTAACATATTCGCCATAATCGTGGTTTCCTAAAACAGCATATTTGCCATATTTTGGCGTTTTAATTTTTTGCAATGTTTCAATCCACGGATTGGCTTCGGTTGCCAGCGTATTTACAAAATCGCCCGTAAAAAGCAGAATGTCGTATTCTTGTTGGTTGATTATTTCAATGCCTTTTTCAATGGCATCTTTGTTATCCCAACTGCCCACATGCAAATCGGATATCTGCAAAACTTTTAATCCATCAAAACCATTTGGTAAATCTTTAAAAACAATGGTTTCTTCGCGAACTTTAAAGTTGTATTTTCCTACAAAAACTCCGTAAATTATCGAAAGGGTAAGCAAACCCGCAGCAATTAAAACAATACGAGTAAGCAAACTGCTGCGTGAGTTTGTAATGATTTTGTTATAGATGAATTTATTGCTTGTCCATCGGGTAAATCGAAACATATCTTCAACAAAAAGCGGAATGCTTATCAATATTTTCGGTAACAGAAAAAGTAGCAACAAAGCCATTACGTGCATGCTTTCTGCGGTTTGTCCTTTAGATTGGTCGCTGCCTTTAAAATATAAAAACAAGCTGGCGATTATGGTAACCAATAAAAGCAGATATGCAAAAACAACCGATCTTTTTTTTGTGAATTTATAAATAAGATGGCAGGTGTACACTTCGCCAAGTACTATAAAAAGTAGAATAACGTATATAAATTTTAGAATCATTTTAGATTTTTAGTTTATCAAAAGTACACTAATTTGGTTTTTTATTTAATGTTGTTTTTAATACTTTAACAGTTTTTAGTAATCCGCTCTCAAAAAAGATAAGGGAAAACTAAAAACCTACAACTCACAACTTTTTTGTACTTTTGATGCTCTTGAAACAGTTAGTATGAACAACCAGAAACGTTTATTTCTTTTAGATGCCTACGCGCTTATTTTTCGTGGGTATTATGCATTTATAAAAAATCCCCGAATCAATTCAAAAGGCTTAGATACATCTGCAATAATGGGTTTTATGAACTCGTTAATGGATGTTATAAAACGCGAACGTCCCGATTATTTGGCTGTAGCTTTTGATAAGGACGGAAGCCAGGCACGATGTGAGATTTTTCCAGAATACAAGGCAAACCGTGATGAAACTCCCGAAGCTATTAAGATTTCGATTCCTTATATTAAAGAGATTTTAACTGCAATGCACATTCCAATTATCGAAGTTCCGGGAATTGAAGCCGATGATTTAATTGGAACGTTATCTAAAAAAGCAGAAAAAGAAGGTTTTCAGGTTTTCATGGTAACACCCGATAAAGATTATGCCCAGTTGGTTTCGGAAAATATTTTTATGTACCGCCCAGCACGTATGGGCAATGGCATAGAAATATGGGGAGTTAAAGAGGTGCAGGAAAAATTCGAAGTGAACGATCCGTTACAAGTAATTGATTTCTTGGGAATGATGGGCGATGCGGTTGATAACATTCCGGGATTACCGGGCGTTGGCGAAAAAACAGCTAAGAAATTGTTGGCTGAATTTGGTTCGATGGAAAATTTGTTGGAGAATACCGACAAGTTGAAAGGAAAAATGCGTGAAAAGATCGAAGCAAATAAAGAGCTTGGTTTGCTTTCAAAAGAATTGGCTCGAATCTTTTTAGATTGTCCGGTGGAGTTTGAAGAAGAATTTTTCCGTTTAGATAAACCCGATGTTGAAAAAACCGATGCGATTTTTCAAGAGTTGGAATTCCGCAGAATGAAAGAACAGTTCGATAAAATTTTTGCAGACGAAGCCGTAATGGTGCAACCAACGCCAATTGGCAAGCAAGCTGTGAAGAGTATCGATCAGTTTTCACTTTTTGAAACCGGCGATACCGAAATTAAAATTACCGACGAAGGTTACTACAAAACCTTACTAAATACCGATCATTTTTATCAGTTGGTTCAAGGGAAATTTGCCGTGCAACTTTTTGTGAAAACCTTGTTGGAACAAACCGAAGTTTGTTTTGATACCGAAACAACCAACATTGATGCGAATTTGGCAGAATTGGTTGGTATGTCGTTTTCATACGCAAAAGGCTCGGCATATTACATTCCGTTCCCTGAAAATCAAGTCGAAGCACAAGAATTGATTGAAATTTTACGTCCGTTTTTAGAGAATGATCAAATTATAAAAATCGGTCAGAATTTAAAATACGATATCAAAGTACTTAAAAATTACAACGTAGAAGTTAAAGGCTTTTTGTTTGATACCATGATTGCGCATTATTTGATCAACCCCGATATGCGTCACAATATGGATGTTTTGGCTGAAACCTATTTGCAATATCAACCAAAATCGATCGAAGAATTAATTGGAAAAAAAGGCAAAGGACAAAGATCAATGCGCGATGTTTCGATTGAAGATGTAAAGGAATATGCAGGCGAAGATGCCGATGTTACGTATCAGTTAAAAGAAGTTTTTGCTCCGAAGTTAGATCAATCTAAAACAAGAGAATTGTTTGATACAATCGAAAGTCCGTTGGTATCTGTTTTGGCAGAAATGGAATCAGAAGGAATTAAATTAGATGTTGATTATTTAAAAGCATTATCATTAGAATTATCAACCGAAGCACAAACCTTACAAGCAAAAATATTTGAAACTGCGGGTGAAGAATTCAATCTGGCATCGCCAAAGCAATTAGGTGTTGTTTTGTTCGAAAAATTGAAAGTTGGTTCAGGAAAAATTAAAAAGACCAAAACTGGGCAATATGCTACAGGCGAAGAAGTGTTGAGTGAATTGGCAAACGATAATGAAATTGTTCGCGATATTTTAGAATGGCGCCAAATTGTGAAACTGCAAAATACCTATGTTGATGCTTTGCCTTTGCAGATCAACCCAAAAACGGGTCGCGTGCATACCGATTATATGCAGGCAGTTGCAGCTACTGGGCGTTTAAGTTCAAATAATCCGAATTTGCAAAATATCCCAATTCGAACAGAACGCGGACAAAAAGTTCGTAGAGCGTTTGTTGCCAGAGATGAAAATCATGTGTTGGTTTCTGCCGATTATTCTCAGATTGAATTGCGAATCATTGCGGCTTTAAGTGAAGAGCCAAATATGATTGAATCGTTTAAAAATAACGAAGATATTCATAAAGCAACTGCTGCAAAAGTTTTTAATGTGCCTTTAAACGAAGTGACTCGTGAACAACGAAGCAATGCCAAAACAGTGAATTTTGGAATTATTTACGGTGTTTCGGCTTTTGGTTTAAGTCAGCAAACCAGCCTAAGCAGAGCCGAAAGTAAAGAATTAATTGATACGTATTACGCAACTTATCCAAAATTACGTGATTATATTGACGATCAAATAGCATTTGCAAGAGAAAATGGATATGTGCAAACGGTTTTAGGTCGTCGCAGGTATTTAAAAGATATTAATTCGCAAAATGCTGTGGTTCGTGGTGGAGCAGAACGCAATGCGGTAAATGCGCCTATACAAGGATCGGCTGCCGATATTATTAAAATTGCCATGATTAACATTCATAACCGATTGATAAAAGAAAATCTAGAAACCAAAATGTTGTTGCAAGTACACGATGAATTGGTTTTTGATGTTCCTAAAACCGAATTAGAAAAAGTAAAACCAATTATTAAAGAAGAAATGGAAAGCGCTTTTCAATTAGCCGTTCCGTTAGAAGTTGAAATAGGCGAGGGTGTGAATTGGTTAGACGCGCATTAATATGCTTTTTTTTAAGATTTTGTTAAATAACGTTAATTTCTTTATGTTTGATAAAATCAAAAAAAAACATCATGAATTATTACTTAAAAGTATTGCGAAATTATGCTGTTTTAATGGTAGGGTAAGAAGATCAGAGTGTTGGGGGTTCTTTTTAATTAATATTGCTGTCTATTACGGTTTGCAAATCCTATCAATGGTTATTGAGATTGCGTTTTTTAGTTGATTGGTGGTTTGTATTCACTTGCTGTTTTGTTGCCTAGTATTAGCTTAGCAATTAGAAGAATGCATGATGTGGGTAAAAGTGGCTGGTTTATTTTAATACCTATTTATAACTTGATTTTAGCATGTACAGAAGGTGATAAAGGACCAAACGAATACGGTGAAGATCCAAAGGCAAGTGTGTAATAATAAAGTTTACAATAAAAAAGGACAGTTCACAAATTGAACTGTCCTTTTTTATTTGCTGATAAATAAAGCTGTTGTTTATAAAATAAAAACAAACAAATTTGTATAGTAAAATAAATTGTTTAATTTTGCACTCCCTTTATTGGGAATGGAATGTTTAATTAAAATTAATTTATTGTGGAAAGTTTAAGCTACAAGACAGTATCAGCAAACAAAGCAACCGTTCAGAAAGAATGGGTTGTTGTAGACGCTGACGGTCATAACTTAGGGCGTCTTGCATCAAAAGTAGCAATGTTACTTAGAGGTAAGTATAAACCAAGTTATACACCGCACGTAGACTGTGGAGATAATGTAATTATTATCAACGCAGAGAAGATCAACTTAACAGGTAACAAACTGAATGACAAAACGTACATTCGTCACACAGGTTACCCAGGTGGTCAAAGAGAATTAACAGCTAAAGTAATGCAACAAAAAAATCCTGCATTATTAGTAGAAAAAGCTGTAAAAGGAATGTTGCCTAAAAACAAATTAGGTGCACAATTATTCCGTAATTTAAATGTAAATGTTGGTTCAGAGCACAAACACGAGGCTCAAAAACCTAAAACCGTTAATTTAAACGAAATTAAGTAATGGCAGTTATTCACAAAATCGGTAGAAGAAAAACCGCAGTAGCTCGTGTTTACGTTACAGAAGGTTCTGGTAACATCACAGTGAACAAAAAAGAATTCGCAACTTATTTCCCAACGGCAACGTTACAGTACAAAGTTATGCAACCACTTTCTATGACAGAAAATGCAGAAAACTTTGATATTAAAATTAACGTATACGGTGGTGGAACAACAGGGCAAGCAGAAGCTGTACGTATGGCTATTGCACGTGCAATGTGTGAAGTTGACGCTGAAAACAGAGCAATCTTAAAACCAGAAGGTTTATTAACGCGTGACCCACGTATGGTTGAGCGTAAAAAATTCGGTCAGAAGAAAGCTCGTAAGAGATTCCAATTCTCTAAACGTTAATATTTATTTTTTATTAAAAAAATCTAAGTTTTTGTTGCACGCCTGCTGAGGCAGGAGGTAGTTTAGCATCTAAATGAACAAGACCGATTATTCGCTACTTATTCATTGCTAACACAAGAACGTAAACTATTACAAAAATGGCAAACAAAGTAGAAGTTAAAGAATTACTAGAAGCAGGTGTACACTTTGGACACATGACTAGAAAATGGGATCCAAACATGGCTCCTTACATCTATATGGAGCGTAATGGTATTCACATTATCAATCTATATAAAACAGCAGCTAAAATAGAAGAAGCTAACGAAGCTTTAAAGAAAATAGCAGCATCAGGTCGTAAAATATTATTTGTAGCGACTAAAAAACAAGCAAAAGATATCGTTGCTGAAAAAGCAGCAGCAGCTAACATGCCTTACATCACTGAGCGTTGGCCAGGTGGTATGTTAACTAACTTCGTTACAATTCGTAAAGCTGTTAAAAAAATGGCTTCTATCGATCGTATGAAGAAAGACGGTACATTTATGACTCTTTCTAAAAAAGAGCGTTTACAAGTTGACCGTTTACGTGCAAAATTAGAGAAGAACTTAGGTTCTATCGCTGATATGACACGTTTACCGGCTGCATTGTTTATAGTTGATATTAAAGCAGAACACATCGCAGTAAAAGAAGCTCAAAAATTAAACATTCCAGTTTTTGCAATGGTTGATACAAACTCTGACCCACGCGAGGTTGATTATGTAATTCCAGCAAATGACGATGCTTCTAAATCAATCGATAAAGTATTATCTTTAGTTACAGGTGCAATCATTGAAGGAAATTCTGAAAGAAAATCTGAAAAAGACGAAGCTACCAAAGTTGAAGCGCCTAAAGCAGAAGCAACAACATCTACTGAAGAGTAATTCTTAACAGTATCTTAAAGTCGTTATGCTGATGGTTCCATATTTTTGTAACTATCGCTAACGGCTTTTTTTCATTTTATAAATCATTAATTTAATTCTCAATACAATGGCAAATATTACTGCTGCAGACGTAAATAAATTAAGAACAATTACAGGTGCCGGAATGATGGACTGTAAAAAAGCTTTGGTTGAAGCTGAAGGAGATTTCGATAAAGCAATCGAAGTGTTACGTAAAAAAGGACAAAAAGTTGCTGCAAACCGTTCAGACCGTGAGTCTACCGAAGGTGCTGCTGTTGCTTATCTTAACGCAGACAAAACCAAAGGTATCGTTATTACATTAAACTGTGAAACCGATTTTGTTGGTAAAAACGAAGGTTTCGTAGCTTTAGCTAACGAAATGGCTGAAAAAGCATTCAACTTTGAAACTAAAGAAGAATTTTTAGCTTCGGCTTACAATGATTCTATGACAATTGCTGAAAAATTAATCGAACAAACGGGTGTTATCGGTGAAAAAATCGAAATCGGTGGTTTTGAAAAATTAGAAGGTGCTTTAGTTGGTGCATACGTTCACTCTGGTAAAATTGCTACAATTGTTGCTTTATCTGCTGCTGTTGAAGGTGGTGACGAAGCTGCTAAAAACGTTGCAATGCAAGCTGCTGCAATGAACCCAATTGCTTTAAACGGCGATGGTGTTGATATGGCAATTATTGAAAAAGAAAAAGAAATTGCGCGCGAGCAGTTAATCGCTGAAGGAAAACCAGCTGATAAATTAGATGGTATTTTAGTAGGTAAAGTTAACCGTTTCTTTAAAGACAATACTTTGGTTGCACAAGATTATATTAAAGACAGTTCTATGAGTGTTGAAAAATATATCGATTCTGTTTCTAAAGGTTTAACTGTTACAGGTTTTAAACGTGTAGCAATTGGTTAATCTTTAAACTAATTCATATAAAACCCCAAGTTCATTAGAATTTGGGGTTTTGTTTTATTTATAGTTTTTGATTAGATTTTTTATGGTTTTGCGGATACTACTTTTATCAAAGCCGACTTCGGTTTTTACAATTTCTCCTTTTTGATTAATGATAATGAATGTTGGAAATGCTGTGATTTTTAAGTTATTTGAAATATGATTAGATGTTTTGTAAGTAGAAGCATAAAAGGTATTCTTTTTATAGGCATAGTAATCCGTGACATCTTCCTTATCATCACGATCATTTATTCCAATAATTACCAAATCGTTTTTAAATTCTTCCTGTAATTTCATTAAATCGGGTGTTGCTTTTAAGCAAGGCAAACAACCACGGTACCAAAAATCTAATAAAACCACTTTACCTTTTAAATCGGTTAATTTTACAGTTTCATCGTTGTTAAGTTTTAAATCGGTTGTAAAAAAGTTTGAACCGCTTGTTTTGGGTTGTGCCAAAACATTAGTGAAAATTAAAAAACATATTAATGCCAAATAATTAAAATACTTTTTCATAGCTATAAATTATATTTCTTTATTTCTTCAAAATAAACTTTTGGATCCACCTCTTTTACAGAAGGATCTATTTTAAAAGTATCTAAAGATATTTCAGGATTAATTTCTAAATATTCAATTTCTGTAAATTCTGTTTGTTTCATACCTTGAAATTCTCCATAAAAGCTATGGGCAATCGGTAAGAAATCAACTTTTCTGATATAATATTTTTCAACAGAACTGTTTATACGGTTTTCGCGGGGTTTGTCTTTACCGTAAACCGTTAAAACATAAACAGGAATTCCCTTATAAACACTTTCTTCAGTGGTTATATCTTTTAGAAAGAATTTTGCTAAAATTGAACGGTATTGTTTAAAAATGTTTTGTTTTTTTAGATAATTTTGTAGAAGATAGTTGCTAATAAAAGTGCCTTTTACAGTGTTGTAATTATCCTGCGTAATATTCTGTAAATTAATTTTTTTTAGATGATTGATAGAATCAATATCATAAAATAAGGTTAAAGTATATTTACCATCATATTTATGATAACTATATTTTTTATCATCATGCTTAAAATAAATTTTGTGATATGCGCCAATTTCATCGTCTAGATTTAAATACAAATTTCCAATTGCGGAACTTTTTATAGTATCATTGGATGAGAAATATTTTTCGGTATGACTTATTTTATAGGTAAGGGTTTTGATGTTTTGTAAAGCTTTTTCGGTGTTCTTTAATAATTCTTTTGATTTAATTGCTGGTTGAGCATATGCTTCGGAACATAAATTACAAAAAAAAATTAAAATTAAGTATATTTTGTTCATAGTAATGTTAATGATAGATTACTTAAAGTCTCAATGAAAGATAAAAAGGGAAAATTTGATAATCTTAAATTTTCCCTTTTAAATTCTATAATACTGTATCGACAACAGTATCTACAATCTCTTTTGTACTCGCTCCTCCATTTATACCATGATTACATCTAGTCCCTTCTTTCTTCTCATTGCATTTACAACCAGTAATCTTTAAATTAAGAAATCCTGTTCTTGTAAATGCACAACTATTACAAGGTGCACCCGCACAACTATGCTTTGCAAATGTTGTGACAGGTAAATCAGGATTAGTTGGATCGGGAAGAATCAAGATATTTCCATCTACTATTAATTCTGCTTGAAAGGCTTCTAAAGAAAAGTCATTTGTGTTTTTACCAATTATGGTTAAAATAGCTATATCTTGATTATTTTCAGAATCGTATCCATAATCTAAATCAATACTTTCTATTTCAGCAAATAATCCATTTAAAACCAAATTCGCTTTCAATAGATCTTTATCATATAAAGGGATTGCTGCTCCGTTTTCGATATTTCCAATATGAGTACTACCGTCACTTCTACTTTGTAAATTTGAAATTTGTTCTGCACTTTCATGATTAGACTGTAGAGTTTCTTCATTACTACAAGAATACAAACCAATTGCTGTAAATGCTATTGCTAAAAGACTAAATGTAAAAATTTTAATTTTTTTCATAATGAATTAAATTTTAACAATTAAAATAAGTTCTTGTTAGCTAACTTATATAAAAATAAGAAAAAATAATTAATCAAGAAAGTTAAGAAAAGGTTAAAATGTTAATTTTTTATTTTTTTGTTGTAACAGAAGGATACACTATTCTACTAATATAAAAAAATATTAATGAAAAACATACTATTGGTGTTGTTCTTGTTTTTTGCAGGGTTGATAAACGCTCAAAACATTAAAATTGAAGGATTTGTTACTTTTGAAGGCGAACCTGTTCCTGAAACCTTTATTACAATCAAAACTCCTAAGGTTTACAATGCCATTACAAACGACGATGGATACTTTGCTGTTGAAATTCCTGAAGATGTTACGAATTACACCATAACTTGGGAACATTCGCAGTTTAAGGCGCAAACAAAATCATTAAAATACATCGCGGATCAAAAATTAGATTTACAGTTTACCGAACAGCAAGACGAAGTTTTAGAAGCAATCGTGATAGATCAAACCAATAAAAACATCCGCAGATTTGCCGATAAAACGGTGGTTGATGTAGAGAATCTTACCGTTTTAAATGCGGGTAGTGTGTTTGATGCGGTGAATAAGTTACCCGGAGTTTTGGTTACAGCCAACGGACAAATTGCGCACAACGGAAAACTGGCAACCATTTTTTTAGATGGCGAGCCAACGGGTATGAGTGGCGATCAATTGACCAATTTTCTTAAAAACCTTCCAGCAAACACGGTGAAAAGCATCGAAATTATCGATCGTCCTGGGGCAAAATACAGCGCAACTTTCAACGGAACCATTATCAATGTCATTACAAAATCGGCTAAAATAGAAGGTGTAAGCGGAAGTTTCATGCAACAAAACACCATTAATAGTCGTATTAAAAATACTACATCGGCGCAAATCATGTTCAAAAAGAACAAATTCAGCTGGAATATGAACACTGGTTACACGCATCACGAAGGCAACACCAATTCTTTAAACGAGTTTAGTTATATGAGTAACGGTATCGCTATAAAAGCGCGCGAGAATTATTGGAACAATGGCTGGTATCAAAATTATTATGTGCGTAACAACTGGCAGTACAAAATGAGCGATTTAGCCAATTTAACGTTGAAATACAATTACAATCACACGTACAGCAAACCAAAAGTGTATGGCGATATGTTTAATGCGTTTGGCGATACCGAACGCGCCTACCAACAGCAAACCGTGAACCGAAGCAATAATAACATGCACGAGGTGCAGTTTATTTATTCGCAGAAGTTAGATACCATTGGAACCAATTTTACACTGACATCGAACACCGAATTTCAAAACAATACCAACAGCAATCAGTTGTTTGTGGAAGATCAAATGCGATCGACTATTTTGGCTGATAATAATTTTGTGTACAGCCAAACCAAAGCCGATTTTGAAACGCCTTTTAAAGCTGTAAACGGTAATTTATCGTTGGGTGCGCATTACACACATTCGGTTTCTGCGAACAACGGAGCGTATATTTGGGATCAGGCACGAAACTATATTCCGTACGATTTTAAATACACCAACAAAGCCGCTTACGCAAGTGTATCAAGCAAAATTAGTTCGTTAATGATTTCGGCAGGTGTGCGATTAGAAAACTTAACGTATCAATCCGAAATCGCTGTTGATTCCTTAAACTTAAAACAAGATTACACCAATCTTTTTCCAACGCTTACGTTGAAATACCCAGTATTGTCGGGTGTTTATTTAAGTGCAGGTTACAGCAAGCGCATGAATTTGCCCGGCGCACAAGCATTCAATCCAAACATCACTTCGCAAAACAGTTTATTGGTTTCCAATGCAGGAAATCCAAACCTGAAGCCTGAAATCAGTCATAACATAAATGCTACGTTAACGGTGTTCGATTATATTTACTTTAGCTACAACTTGTCTAAAATGCCGAATCAAAATGTGGTGTTTTACCAAATTGCCAATAATGGTACGTTAGAATCTAAATCGAATAATATAGAAAACGGTTTTTCGCAGAGTTTCAATATGGGATTGCCAATTCCTTACGCTATGTTTACTAAAGGAATTAAAAACATGATTAACGACCGAAACGGACTGAATGTGGATGAGTTATCGTTTACGTATTTGAATGCCGGATATTTTAAAACCACGTATGATGAGGTGATTCCCGATCGTTTTCAAAGAGGTGCTTTTTATATATTCACCTATTCGCAGTTTTATTTGGGCAACAACACACGGGCTTTTGTTACCTATTACAACATGTTTAAAGGTGTGATGAATTTATATGAACTCAACAAACCAGCGCAAAACTTGAATATTTCAGTGAACAAGAAATTTATGGATAATAAATTAACTTTCAATGTAGGGGTTGATAATGTGCTGAATACCGATGGTTTTGATGTGAACGTTTTTGGAAACGGTTTACAAATGCGTACCGAAACCTTAAACGAACGCCGCATGTTTAAAGTGGGATTAACATTCAATTTTGGATCGTTTAAAGATCAAAACCAGCCTATGTTTCCACAAGGAACGCTACCTTTTAAAACGAATTAATTTTTAATTTTAATTAACTTGTTTAAAATAAATTGAAGTAATAAGCAAATGGGAATCATTATAATTGTATTGCCCATAATTACTGCAAATTCTGGATTAAAACACTTTATATTTCTTTGATTTACTATTCGATCTATCCAAAATAATAAAAAAGGATATAGAAATATTAAAAAAGAAGTTATTAAGTAGGTGAAGCCAATAGGAAATAAAGCCCTTCTTTTTGCTAGATAAACTAAAAATAAAGGAATTAGTAAGTAAGGTAAAAATAAAAGTATGAATCTAACAACTACCATAATATGGTTTGTTTAATAAAACACTAATTTAAAAAATTAAGCAATTATATTTGTGAAAAAAAAATGAAGATGGAAAAAACACGTTGCAATTGGGTTTCAAACGATGAATTGTATATAAAATATCATGACGAAGAATGGGGTAAACCTGTTTATGATGACAACGTTTTGTTTGAATTTTTGGTACTAGAATCTTTTCAGGCGGGTTTAAGCTGGATTACGATTTTAAAAAAGCGTGAGAATTTCCGTACAGCGTTTGATCAATTCAATTATAAAAAAATCGTAAAATACAACGATGCAAAAATTGAAGAATTGTTGCAAAACGAAGGGATTATTCGCCACCGTGGTAAAATTGAAGCTACTATAAACAATGCACGTGTTTTTCAGGAAATTCAAAAAGAATTTGGTTCGTTTTCTGACTATTTATGGAAATACGTTAACGGAAAAACGATTGATAATAAACTGAAAAGTATTAAAGATGCGGTTGCAAAAACCGAAATATCTGATGCCATTGCAAAAGATTTAAAAAAACGTGGTTTTAAATTTATGGGATCTACCACCGTATATGCCTTCATGCAGGCTGTGGGAATGGTAAACGATCATATTACAGAATGTTTTTGTTATAACAAACACTAAATGAAACTTACAAAAAAGCAAATTGTATTTACACTATTAGGCGGTATTTTTATTACAAATGCCATTGTTGCCGAATTGATAGGTGGAAAATTAATCAGCATAGGTCCTTTTATTTTAAGTGTGGGCATTTTGCCTTGGCCTATCGTTTTTGTGGTTACCGATTTAATCAACGAATATTTTGGAAAAGAAGGTGTTAAGAAACTTACAATGCTTACTACCGCTCTTATTTTATACACTTTTTTGATTTTGTTTTTTGCAATGCAAATTCCTGCAAATTCTATTTCATCGGTATCAAACGAAGCTTTTCAACAAGTTTTTGGACAAAGTATGTGGATCATCATCGGAAGTATCATTGCCTTTGTATGTTCGCAATTGATAGATGCTACCTTGTTTGTTTTCTTTAAAAAGAAAACAGGCGACAAAATGATTTGGCTTCGCAGTACAGGTTCAACAGTTATTTCGCAATTGTTTGATAGTTTTATCGTTGCAGGAATTGCGTTTTGGTTAACGGGCAAAGTTTCCACTGCCGATTACATTAATATGGCGTCAACTGGGTATCTTTTTAAATTGTTGTTGGCGGTGTGTTTAACACCCTTGATCTATCTAGGACATTTTGCTATTAAAAAGTATTTACAAAGCAATAGTAGTTATTCTTCATAAACAACTTTTAGTTGCTTGTTTAAATATTTTAATAGATATGATAAACAATTAAAAATTATAAAAGAAACTGTTGTAAATAAATAAATGCTAGGTATTTTGGTTGAATGTGTAAAGAGGTGTGACTTAATTTTAAGGTACTTTGCCACAGTCACCGTATATGCATTTATACAGGCTACGTGAATGAAACGATTATATTGTTAATTGTATTTGTTATTAAAGTTGATTTTTTTAATTTAATGCGTTGTTTTTTATTTTTTTAGTATATTTATTTTTATTTATAAACTAAGTTCAATAGATGCTTATGAAAATTAAATTACTACTTCTAAATACATTGTTTTTTTGTGCTACTATAAATTCTGTAAAGGCACAAGCGCTTTTTAATGACAATTTTGATGCTTACAGCGCTTTTTCTTCGTTAAGTAATGATCCTACTGGCAGTTCTCCTGGACAAGGAAATTGGTTTGTGACAATAAATAATTCAGAATATGAAGCAAAAGTAGATCCTGAAGCTAATAAGGGAAATGTTTTAGGTATAGAAACAAAGAGTTCTAATATTAATGGTCAATTAAATCATATTGAACAAAAGCAATTGGCTAATTTGTGGAACGCGCGAACAGTAGGGAATAATATTTTAAAATTTGAATTTGAATTTTATATACACAATATGTCTTTTCCAGCAGGTTCTACCGGAGGAATAGGGTTTAATTTAAATCTTAACGACACGCAAGGAAATAATATAGCGCAATTAAACTGTGCCATTGACGAGAAAGGAGTACCCGTTGTTAATAATACTCAAATAAATGGAGTTTCTGGGTTTGGGTGGACAAAAGCAGAAATATTTATAGATTATAATACAAAAAATGTTTTTTATTATATTCCTTCTATGAAATATTCAAATTATATTTCCACTAATTCAATTTTGCCAGTAGATGAAATACGTCTGTCTTTTGATATAAATGGTGTCATTGTTACTGGAGGAGGTGCTGTACGATTTGATGAGTTTCAGATGTCTGCATTACAAACTCTTCCTACTTATTTAAATGTAGATGAGTTTATTGCTGAAAAATTTAATATCTATCCAAATCCTACTAACGATATAGTCAATGTAACCAGTACCGATGATGTTGTTATTAACGAAATAGTTGTTCATGATTTAAGTAATAAAAAACTTAAAGAACTATCCTATAAAGGGACAAATCAAGTACAGATTAATATGCAAGACCTAAGTCAAGGAGTTTATATATTAACATTAAAAACGAATAAAGGTATTACTGTAAAGAAAATTGCTAAGAAGTGATTTCTTTTCAAATTACCTATTCTTCATAAACAACCTTTAGTTGCTTATTCAAAATTTGCATAAACAAGTCGCGCGGAATTTCCTCGGCGCCTAATTGTGCCAAATAATCATTGTAAACTTGGCAATCTATCAATTGATAATTCTCGGATTTTAATTTCTGAGTCAATGCAATAAACGCCATTTTTGAAGCATTTGATACTTTAGAAAACATGCTTTCGCCACAAAAAATATGTCCTAAATCAATACCATATAAACCGCCAACCAATTCATTATCCTGCCAAACTTCAACCGATTTTGCATAACCCATTTCGTGTAATTTAAGATAAGCTTCCAGCATATCGTCTGTGATCCAGGTGCCTAATTGACCGTTGCGTTTTATTTGCTGGCAGTTTGTAATTACTGCTTCAAAAGCGGTGTTGAACGTGGTTTTAAAAATGTTTCTGTTGATGAGGTTTCGGGTTGATTTGGATGTTTTAAGGTGATTTAAAAACAAAACCATTCGCTCTTCGGGTGCAAACCATGTAATTTCTTCTCCGTCTTCAAACCAAGGAAAAATACCGCTTTTGTAAGCCAAAATTAGTCGTTCGGGTGATAAATCGCCACCGAAAGCTACAATACCCGATGAATGGGCGGTTTCAACATTTGGGAAATAGAGTTCTTTGGTAAGTTTGTACATGTTTTTTTAATAAGATACTATCAAACCACATAGCAACATAGTTTTTTACCACAGATTCACAGATTAAAAAAAATAAAAATCTGTGCATCTGTGGCAATAATGTTCAATGCTTCAAGCTTCTATGTGGTTAAGATTAAAAAAAATCCCGATTACAAATGTAATCAGGATTCAAAATTATTGTTTTTATTTCAATATTAAAAAGGCAAATCGTCTTCAGCTTCTTGATTTTGATTAAAATTCGGAGCAGGAGGGAAGCCTGAATTATTGTTATTTGCATAACCGCCGCCTTGGTTTTCAAACGGATTTGGTTGCCCGTATCCTTGACCTTGCTGTGGTTGTTGGTTAAAACCTTGTTGTGGCTGTGCATAACCACCGCCTTGAGGCGCACCATAACCTTGTTGTGGTTGGTTGTAGGCAGGTTGTTGCATTTGCGGGCGATCAATTCTCCAACCTTGGATCGAGTTAAAATAACGTGTTTCACCTTGTGGATTAACCCATTCTCTACCGCGTAAATTGATTCCTACACGCACTTGTTCCCCTATTTGAAAAGCATTTAATAAATCGCATTTATCTTGTGTAAATTCAATTAAAATATGCTGTGGATATTGTTCTTCGGTTGTTACAACCAATTCTCTTTTTCTGAACGTTGGACTTACATCTTGCACAGGTCCAACCATTTTAATTCTTCCTAAAACTTCCATTGTATTATATTTTTGCTGCTAAAATTGTTTTCCAAGCCAATGTTACATCGTTAGTGCTTAAAAAATCTTTAGCTTTTTTATAAATTAATTCGTTGTTATTATTGTTAACCCAGTCTGCAATTTCAGGGTTTTCGTTTAAAAATGTTTCAACTTCATCGGCAGTTGGTAGTACTTCTACGTTGCCTAAGATGCCTAAATCATTTCCTGCAAATATACCACTTTTTTTGGCATCTTCGGGTATGGCATCAACGCCAATTCCTAAAGTGGTTAATGGTTTTTCAACCTCGAACATTCCCGGTGTAGCGCGTGTGTACCAGTTGCCGCCCATACGAGCAATCAAATCAATTTTATGCTGATCGATCCCACCTTTACCGTCTAAAATATCTTCAGAAATATGAATTTTTACAACTTCGCAAATAATCATGTTTCCTGCTCCGCCCTGATCGCCCAAAGCAATAATATCATTCACTTTACATTCTAATTGTACCGGACTTTCGGCAACGCGAAATGGTTTCACCACATCTGAAGGTAGTTTTGTAAAGCCCGATTTTATAAATTCATCCACACCATCGCCATATTCTGTAGAAGCCAACGAAAGTTGCTGCACCATATCGTAACTGGCAATGTTTATAACCACTTCCTTAGTAGCTTCGCAATTTAACAACGTATGTTTTACGGTGTTGTTCCGAACGCGACGCGCTGGCGAAAAAACCAGAATTGGTGGATTGGAACTAAAGATATTAAAAAAACTAAAAGGCGATAAATTCGGATTTCCCTCTTCATCAACCGTGCTGGCAAAGGCAATTGGTCGCGGACCCACAGCGCCCTGCAAATACGCCTGAACTTGAATCGGAGTTAAATCGGTTGGATTAATGCTTAACATACATAAATTGGTTTAAACAAATATAAGTATTGCACTGAAAATTTAAGGTTCAATTTTAAAAATATTATCAACAAAATAACGTTATAAAATAGTATCTTGCTAAACGCATTTCAAATTTTATTGCATGTCAATACTTAAAAGAAGTTTGTACACCCGTTGGTTTCTCTTAGTTTTTTCGTTGGGAATTTTAATTTTAATTCTTTGGAATACCTATTTACTTTTTCAAACGTTTAAGCATGAAGAACGTGTGAAAATGGAAATTTGGGCGGAAGCAAATCAAAAAATTAGTGACCTATCTGATTTAGATGCAGATATAGAACTTCCCTCAAATATAGTTATAAAAAATACCACAATACCTGTTATTTTGGTAACTAAAACAGATAGTATTAGAGGATTTTCTAATTTGCCGAAAGAAGTTGCCGAAGATACGGTGTTGGTGCGAAAAATGCTTTTGGATCTCAAAAAGCAAAACACACCTATAGAAATTATTCATCCAAGCGGAAATCAATATGTTTATTACGGAGATTCATCTTTAATAACCAAATTAAAATACTATCCTTTGGCTTTGGTGGCTATTTTGGTTTTGTTTGGTTTGCTGGTTTATAGTTATTTTCGTACCAGTAGAATATCTTCTGAAAATAAACTTTGGGCGGGTATGGCAAAAGAAACAGCACATCAAATCGGTACGCCGCTTTCTTCGTTAATGGGTTGGATTGAAATCATGAAGTTAGAAGAAATAGATGCTAATATTGTGGATGAAGTACAGAAAGATGTGGATCGTTTACAAACAATTGCCGATCGTTTTTCAAAGATAGGTTCCGAACCCAATTTAGATTTGCTGAATATTGTAGAAGAAACCAAAAAATCGTTTGATTATTTACAATCGCGCAGTTCCAAACAAATCGATTTTGATTTTGAAACCAATGCCGATATTGTAAATTTAATGTTGAACCCCACTTTGCACAGTTGGACTATTGAAAACCTTGTAAAAAATGCTATTGATGCCATTAAAGGAAAAGGGAATGTGAAAGTTGAAATTAGAAACAACGAAAATACCCTACAAATTTTAGTAAGTGATACTGGAAAAGGAATTCCAAAAAATCAATTTAAAAAAGTATTCGAACCTGGTTTTTCAACCAAAAAACGCGGTTGGGGCTTGGGACTTTCGCTCACCCAACGCATTGTTGAAAAGTATCATAAAGGAAACATTCGCGTTTTAAAATCAGAAATAGGCAAGGGAACTACGTTTGTTATTCAGTATAAGAAAGTTTAACTTGTAAGGCATGATAGAAATTCCACAGATTATCGTTATTTTGTCAGTCCGATGCTTCGACAAGCTAAGCACAGGCTGAAGGAGGAATATAATTTATGGTTAAAAAAATCCCTTTGAAATTTCAAAGGGATTCGTTTTATAAATTTGCAGCTATTTGCTGGGCTGTTTCTTCAAATTCTTCTTGCGTTAACGATGCTTTTCGCTGAAAACGCATGTCGTCCATATCTTGCAATGGAATTAAATGCACATGCACATGAGGTACTTCTAACCCAACAACGGCAACACCTACGCGCTTACAAGGAACTGCTTTCTCTATGGCTTTTGCCACATCGTATGAAAATTCCATTAAACGGGTATATAAACCTTTTTCCATATCAAAAATCTTGTTGATTTCCTGTTTAGGCACACACAATGTATGTCCTTTTGCATTGGGGTTTATATCTAAAAAAGCAATAAACTCATCGTTTTCTGCTACTTTGTACGATGGAATTTCTCCGTTGATGATTTTAGTGAAAATACTCATGGCTTAAAAGTTTAGTCTCTTGTTATTTCTAAAACTTCGAACTTTAATGTTCCGTTTGGCACGCTGATTTCTGCAATTTCTCCAACCGATTTTCCTAACAAACCTTTACCAATAGGAGATGTTACCGAAATTTTCCCCGCTTTTAAATCGGCTTCGCTTTCTGCAACCAGTTTGTATTTTATTTCCATTCCGTTGGTTAGGTTTTTAATGCGCACAGTAGAAAGTACCAAAGCTTTTGATGTATCTAATTGCGATTCGTCAATTAAACGAGCATTTGCTAAAATTTCTTCCATTTTAGCTATTCTTAACTCTAATAAACCTTGCGCTTCTTTTGCAGCATCGTATTCAGCATTTTCAGATAAATCGCCTTTATCACGTGCATCTGCTATTGCTTGTGATGCCTTTGGACGTTCCACGCTCTTTAACTGATCAATTTCATCTCTCAATTTCTTTAAGCCTTCGGCAGTATAATAGGATACGTTACTCATTTTCAATTCAATTTATAAAACAGAAAAAATCCCATACAACGGGATTTAGTTCTTATGTGTTTATTTTGTTAATATTCGTTACATTATTAATTAGTCAAAGTTAAATAATTAAATTTGTTTTCCAAATGTTTTATAATGAAAAAGCTGTTTGTGTTAACAATATGTTCGGGTTTGTTTTTATTGTCGTGCTCCAAAGACGATTGGGACAACCGAAACCCGTATCTGCCTGAGATTGCCGTGAATGTACCTATAAATACATCGTTGCCAACCTATAATAAATTGCAATATCCGGGCAATGCGGTGTATATACCAACCTACGGAATCAACGGGATTGTGGTGATAAATACTGGTACCGGCGTGCGTGCTTTTGATGCTACTTGTGCCAATCACGAAATAAGTAACTGCTCTAAATTAACGCTGAATGGGGTAGAGGCTACTTGCGGTTGCAGCGATGCTTTGGTGTATAATTTGTATTTAGGACTGGCTACTACCAACGCACAATATCCGCTGAAAGAATACCGCGTTTCACAGAGTGGAACAATGATTACGGTTTTTAATTAAAATAAAACGAGCAACTGTGAAAGATGCTCGTTTTTGGTTGTTGATTATTAAGGTTGATTAGGTTAAAATTTAAGGGTAACACCGCCCAAAATATTGAATTGCGCTTGCGGATAATATCCTGTGCCTTCTAAGGTTTTTACACTTCCTGGGTTAGACCAATCGTCATCATAGGTGTAATAATATCCGTTTGAAATGTATTTTACGTTAAAAATATTATTTGCCAACAAATTGAATGAAATCGATTGAAACCATTTTTTTAATTGCAATTCATAGGTAATATTTATATCGTTTGTAAGATAAGAATCTAACTTAGATGCTTCAGAATCGGTGTTTCCCATGAATTGTTCGCCAACAAATTTCGTTAATAACGATACCTGAACATTTTTCGCAGGAAGGTACGTTAAAGCATTTGCAGCTACAATATCTGGTGAAAACGAAATGTTGGTGTTTTTATACGTTTTCGGCTCACCATCCACATCAACAGTAAGTTCTTTTATTTTGTTAGAACTCAACGTAATGGTTGGTGCAATAATTAATTGTTTTATTGGCTGATACGATGCGTCAATCTCGATACCCGCGCGGTAACTGTTACCAACATTAATACGTTTTGATGCACCCACATCGTTTAAACCGCCTGTTAAAACCAGCTGGTCTTTGTATTTCATGTAGTATCCGTTTACGTTTACCGATAATTTTTCTGATGCATATCTGTAACCCAATTCAAAATCGTTCAACTTCTCCGCTTTCGGACGTTCGCCTTCAAAATCGGTACGATTAGGTTCTCTTTGGGCACGCGCATACGAAAAATACGCATGATTAAAGTCGTTTATTTTATAGGTTAATCCTGCTTTTGGATTTACAAAATTAAATTTTTCGTTCACCAAACCGGTTTCAATAGCGTTGGCTTTGTACGATACATTTCTAAGCTGTACATCTCCAAATAAAATCCATTGATCGTTAAAGGTATAGGTTGCCTTTAAAAATCCGTTAACATCGGTTTTGGTTGAATTATCGCTATAAAAATTTTGCTTAAACTGATTTTGAGGTTGTGTGCGCACCCATAAAACTTCTCCAAAATGATCACCGGTATATTTATTTGCCGCACCACCAAAAAGCACCTCTAAATTATTGTTGGTGTATTGGCTAGAAAAAGTAACACCGTAAAATTCGTTATCTAAATATTTTCTGCGAATTAAATCAGAAGATTCTTTTGTTTCGCCATTCACTTCCACAGGAACTATTCCGTAATCTACAAGATCTTCATCAACCTTATAATTTTCAAAATAACCGAAACCTTTGGTGTAATGAACCGCTACGTTAGAATTCCAATTGCTGTTCCATTTTTCGTTCCAATGTAATTGATAGTGGTCTTGTTTGTAATTATCGGTTTCGTTGTCGTAAAACTGCATATTGCCTTCATTGTCATAATACATTCCCGAAGTGTTAAATCGGCGACCGTATTTGTCAATATCTTTTTGCTCTAAACCGTTCCATGCTTGATACGTTTTTTCGTTTCCGCCAAAAACCAAAGCTTTCAATAAAGTTCCTTCGTTAACGAAAGTTCCCTGTAAAAAGTACGAATTCAGTTTAGATGAAGCGCGATCGATATATCCGTCTGAATACAAATTTGATAATCTACCTGTTAATTCAAAAGTATTATTTACCAAACCTGTACTGAACTTTGCCGTATGCTTTCTTGTGTTGAAGCTTCCGATAGAATTAGCAATTTCGCCATTAGCATCGTACGAAAACTTGTCGGTCAATAAGTTTAAACTCGCTCCGAAAGCACCCGACCCGTTGGTCGATGTACCCACACCGCGTTGTAATTGCAGATTTTCCACACTTGAAACAAAATCGGGCATATTTACCCAAAAACTTCCGTGCGATTCGGCATCGTTGTATGGAATACCGTTAATGGTAACATTGATACGCGTACCATCGCTACCACGCACACGAATTCCCGTGTACCCCACACCGTTACCGGCATCGGTAGTTGTAACAACAGATGGCATAAAGTTCATTAAAACAGGAATATCCTGACCCAGATTGCGTTTTGCTAGTTCTTCTTTGGTTAAATTGCTAAAAGCGATAGGCGTTTTGTTGGTTGCGCGAACAGCTTGTACCAAAACTTCATCTAAAGTTTCCGATGAAATAGTGTCTTTTTTAGTTTCGGTTTGCGTTTGTGCCTGCATGGAAATTGCCGTAAGACAAAAACCTGCAAACAAAAAATGAGTTTTCATTCGTAAAAATAATTTTACAAATAAAAGGGGCATTTATTTTGTTTAGATTAATAAAAATGTTTTCGTTACGAACAGCAACTTATGCGTGCACTCAATAAGTGAACTATTCATTTCCCTTGGCAGCATTACCTGCCCAGGTTCAACGGGTATGATCTCAGCCGTACGGCACCCCTTTGAGATGGGGCAAAGATAATTTTTTTTTTGAGTGTATACAAAAATAATCCGAAACATTATTTTTTTACCACAGATAACACCGATTTAAAAGAATTAATCGTGCGATAATTTAGAAAAAAAAGGCAAGCGTTAAGTTAAAAAAGACAGCAGCTTGCAATCCTTTTTTCTTCTTTTAAGGTTTTTTGTTTTTTCTTACTGTTTTTAATCCCTGCAACAGCAATTACAGTTTAAGCTAAAGGGCTTTTAAAATATTTTTTTTGACACAGATACTGAAAAACCTAAGTGTATATTTTCGACACTATGTATCAGAAATAAGTTGTAATGTGTCAGAAGTGTCGATGTAATTGATTAAAAAAACAACCTCAATACATTTTAAAAGAAGTTGTTTTGCTTATGAGTTGAAATTTAGGAACTTTATTAGAGCAAAAAGAAGTATAAAAAAGTCGAGCTATAAAACTCGACTTTTTATTATTACTCCTCTACAGGTTTTTGTATTCTAAATGTTTCCATAAACGCAGTGGTGTATTTTCCGGCAACATAATCCGGATTGTCCATTAACTGGCGGTGGAAAGGAATTGTAGTTTTAATACCTTCAATAACAAACTCGTCTAAAGCGCGTTTCATTTTACTGATGGCTTCTTCGCGTGTTTGCGCCGTTGTGATTAACTTGGCAATCATTGAATCGTAATTTGGTGGAATGGTGTAGCCCGAATAAACATGTGTATCTAAACGCACTCCGTGACCACCTGGTGCGTGTAAAGTAGTAATTTTACCCGGCGACGGACGAAAATCGTTAAATGGATCTTCGGCATTAATACGGCATTCAATAGAGTGTAATTGTGGTAAATAGTTTTTACCTGAAATTGGCACACCTGCAGCAACCAATATCTGCTCGCGGATCAAATCGTAATCAATTACTTGTTCTGTAATTGGGTGCTCAACCTGAATACGCGTGTTCATTTCCATAAAATAGAAATTACGGTCTTTATCAACTAAAAACTCAATCGTTCCTGCACCTTCGTATTTAATATATTCGGCAGCCTTAACAGCAGCTTCACCCATTTTTAAACGCAATTCATCGGTCATGAAAGGCGATGGCGTTTCTTCTGTTAATTTTTGGTGACGACGTTGGATCGAACAATCGCGTTCTGATAAATGACATGCTTTTCCGTAAGAATCTCCTACTACTTGAATTTCGATATGGCGTGGATCAACAATCAGTTTTTCCATATACATACCATCGTTTCCAAAAGCAGCAGCAGCTTCTTGGCGTGCGCTTTCCCAAGCTTTTTCTAATTCTTCTTCTTTAAAAATTTCGCGCATACCTTTACCGCCACCACCTGCAGTTGCTTTCATCATCACCGGATAACCGATTTCTTTAGCAACTTTTCTAGCATGATCTAAAGATTCTAACAATCCGTCTGAACCTGGTACACAAGGTACACCTGCAGCTTTCATGGTTTCTTTGGCGGTAGCTTTATCTCCCATTTTATCGATCATATCCGGAGACGCGCCAATAAATTTAATACCGTGTTTTTGGCATAATTCAGAAAACTTTGCGTTTTCAGACAAGAAACCGTAACCTGGGTGAATGGCATCGGCATTTGTAATTTCGGCAGCAGCAATAATATTCTGCATTTTTAAGTACGATTGTGCACTTGGTGCCGGACCAATACAAACTGCCTCGTCTGCAAAGCGAACGTGCAAGCTGTCTGCATCGGCAGTAGAATAAACCGCAACGGTTTTAATGCCCATTTCTCTACAAGTTCTTATAACTCGCAAAGCAATTTCACCACGATTTGCAATTAATATTTTTTTAAACATCTTCTTGAAATTTTAAATTATAAATTTTGAATTTTAAGTGTTTTAAAATTTCAATTAAGATGGATCTACCAAGAATAATGGTTGATCAAACTCTACTGGAGAAGAATCGTCTACTAAAACCTTAACGATTTTTCCTGATACTTCAGATTCAATTTCGTTGAATAATTTCATTGCTTCAATTACACATAGAACATCACCTGTTTTTACAGTAGCACCTACTTCAACAAAAGCTGGTTTATCTGGTGATGGTTTGCGGTAGAATGTTCCGATGATTGGCGATTTTACCGTAATGTATTTAGCGTCGTCGTTTGCAGCGGTAACTGGTGCAGCAGCAGGTTCTGTAGGTTGTGCAACTGGTGCAGCAGTCTGCATTTGTGGCATTACAGCAGGAATGTGCTGAACGTAGTTTCCGTTTTCTACGGTAGCGTTTTCTGAAGTTGTTTTAATGGTGATTTTAATATCATCCATTTCTAATTTTACTTCGGTAGCTCCTGATTTTGCTACAAATTTGATCAAATTTTGAATTTCTCTGATATCCATATCAAGCTAAATTTATGTTCGTTTATGTTAATTCTTAATTTTTTGTGTAAGCCCATTTAAGGTAAATGGCACCCCAAGTAAATCCGCCGCCAAAAGAAGCTAAGATTAAGTTATCGCCTTTTTTCAATTGATCTTCAAAATCGGCTAAAAGCAAAGGTAGGGTTGCCGATGTGGTGTTACCGTATTTGTGTATGTTTACCATAACTTTTTCTTCAGAAAGATCCATACGGTTTGCGGTTGCATCAATAATGCGTTTGTTTGCCTGATGTGGAACCAGCCAATTTACGTCGTCATGCGTTAAGTTATTGCGTTTCATGATTTGTTCGCTCACGTCTGCCATACCAGAAACGGCATATTTAAAAACCGTTTTCCCGTCTTGATGCACGAAGTGTTGTTTGTTTTTAACGGTTTCTTCTGAAGGAGGAAGTAAAGATCCGCCTGCTTCAATCTTTAAAAACTCACGACCAATACCATCGCTTTTTAAAATTTCGTCTTGAAAACCTAAGCCTTCTGTATTTGGTTCGATAAGTACTGCGCCAGCACCATCGCCAAAAATAATACAGGTGGCACGATCGGTATAATCAATAATAGAAGACATTTTGTCTGCGCCAATTAACAATACTTTTTTGTATCTGCCCGATTCTACATAAGAAGTTGCTGTTGATAAACCGTATAAAAAGCTTGAACAAGCTGCTTGTAAATCGTAAGCAAAAGCATTGGTTGCACCAATTTGGGTAGCCACAAAAACACCTGTTGCCGCAACGGGCATGTCTGGTGTAGTAGTTGCCATTAACACTAAATCGATTTCTTCAGGATTTAAACCTGTTTTAGAAATTAAATCTTGTGCGGCTTTAATTGCCATAAAAGAAGTGCCTTTGTCTTTGTCTTTTAAAATTCGGCGTTCTTTGATACCTGTACGCGAGGTAATCCATTCATCATTTGTATCAACCATGGTTTCTAATACTTGATTAGACAACACAAAATCTGGTATGTATTTACCAACCGCTGTAATGGCTGCTGTTATTTTTGTCATAAGGGACTACTTTATGTTCAAAAAAGTTGAAAAAGTGGTGAAAATTACAAAAAAAATAGCAAATAACAGCTTTTTTTGTTGAAAAAAGCAGTTTTGCCGTTTGTTTGAATTTACGCTAAACTAAAAAACTCTCGCAATGCGAGAGCTTTTTTTATTCTTTTAGAATTAAGCTACAGCTTCGGTTTTATCTACTAAAACTTGTCCTCTGTAATATAATTTTCCTTCATGCCAGTAAGCTCTGTGCATTAAGTGTGCCTCACCAGTTACTGCGCAAGTTCCAATTGTTGGAGCTACAGCTTTGTAATGAGTTCTTCTTTTATCTCTTCTGGTTTTCGAGGTTTTTCTTTTAGGATGTGCCATTTTACAATATTATTTATCCGTTAATAGTTGTTTTAATTTGTCCCAACGTGGGTCTGTATCTTTATTATTGTCCGAATTTTCTTCGGTTTCATTATCATTTAATTCGTCGTCATCAAAATCATCTTCGTTTATCATTTCTAAATCATCGCTGTCTAGAAAATCAAATTCATCGTCTGATTCTTCCTCTTCATAATCTGCTGCAATATCGGGATGTATCCTTTTGTAGGGAACCGATAGCGCAATCATTTCGTAAATGTACTGCATTACATTGAGCTGATATTCAGCAAACGGCAAAATTAATAAATCATCATTATCATTATTAAATTCTTCGCCAAATTTCACTAACAGGTTTAAATTTCCTTCAATAGGTAAATCAAAATCTTCATTAGTTACATCGCAGGGTACATTAATTGTGCCTTTGTGTGAAAAATGCAGTTCTAACATGGTGGTTTTTTTTAACATTGCAATGTTAACCTGTATATTAGCGCTGTTGAATTCACTGTAATCAAACAAATCAAAAAAATCATTTTCGATTTGATATTCAAATTGATGTTCTCCTAACTTTAATCCGGTAAATTGGATTAAAAAATCTTTTTCACTTACCATAACCATCTATTTGAGCGTGCAAAGATATAAAAATTATTTAATTACAAATAGTTATCACTATTTTTTTGTTGTTAAATAGCAGAAACCTTTAAAGGGTTTGCTGTGCTTTGCAAATACTCGTTTTTGTTTTTATAAATATCTAAAGCTGCGTAAACTGCGTTTTTAAAAGAGGTGAAATCGGCAATGCCTTTACCTGCAATGTCATACGCAGTACCATGATCGGGCGATGTGCGAATTTTATCTAACCCAGCGGTATAGTTCACGCCATTGCCAAAACTTAAGGTTTTAAACGGAATTAATCCTTGATCGTGGTAACAGGCTACAATGGCATCGAAATTTTTGTATTGTTCCGAACCAAAAAATGCATCGGCAGAATAAGGTCCGTAAATAATAATGTTTTCATCAAACAATTCTTTAACGGTATTGTTTATAAAGTTTAATTCTTCGTTGCCTATAATTCCGTTGTCGCCGCTGTGCGGGTTTAATCCTAACAAAGCAATTCGCGGTTTAATCACATTGAAATCTTGAATCAGCGATTTGTTTATAGTGCGTACTTTTTGTTTGATTAATTCCGGCGTAAGACTTTGCGATACTTGTTGCAATGGAACGTGATCTGTAACCAAGCCAACTTTAAGGTCTTCGCTTATCATAAACATCAACGCGTTTCCTTCTAGCTCTTTATCTAAATAATCGGTATGACCCGGAAACTGAAATTCTTCGGACTGTATGTTGTATTTGTTAATTGGGGCGGTAACCAAAGCGTCAATCTCGTTGTTTTTTAAAGCTTGAGTTGCAGCTACAAACGATTTTATGGCGTATTGCCCAACAACATCGTCTAGCGTTCCAAAATCTAAATTAACACCTTCTTTCCAAAGATTTAAAACATTGAATTTTCCTTTTTGTATTTGATCTAACGAATCTATTCCGTGTATGTTGGTTTGGCAGTTAACGATCTTTTTTATGAACGATAACAACTTGGCATTTCCAAAAACCACCGGTGTGCATAATTCCATCATTCGCTGATCCTCAAAAGTTTTTAAAATAACCTCTGGACCAACGCCATTCATGTCACCTATAGAAATACCCAATATAATATTTTCACCTTTTTTAAACATGCGTTGCGCTAATTATTGCTAATTTTGTTACAAATTTAGTAAAATTATTCTACTTATGTTTACTGGTATTGTTGAAACTCTTGGAGTTATCCGAAAAATAGAACACAATCAAACAAATGTACACTTGTTTATAGAAAGTTCGTTTACCGAAATGTTAAAGATCGATCAAAGTGTGGCGCACAATGGTGTGTGTTTAACAGTGGTTGAAATTAATAATGATTTATACAAAGTTACTGCCATAAAAGAAACCATTGATGTTACCACGATTGGTTTGTGGAAGGTAGGCGATATGGTGAATTTAGAACGCGGAATGCCCATGAATGCACGTTTAGACGGACATATTGTGCAAGGACATGTGGATGAAACCGCTGTGATTACAAAAATTGATGAAGTAGGCGGAAGCACCTATTTTAGTTTTGAATACAGTGAAAAATCAAAACATGTAACCATTGATAAAGGATCAATCACGATTGACGGAACCAGTTTAACGGTTGTGAATTCAGGAATTAATACGTTTAGCGTGGCGATTATTCCTTATACATTAGAACACACACTTTTTAAAACGTATAAAATAGGAACCAAAGTAAATTTGGAATTTGATGTGATTGGAAAATATGTAACCAAGCTTATGCAGGTGCATTCAAAATAAAAAATCAGGTTTCAAACCTGATTTTTTATTTGTAAGAAAAAACATCGCTTAAAGCATCGTTGCTTGTAAAGGTGCAGTTTTGATTAATTAATTCGCCCGATGCAATGTTAATAACCATGCCATGTACTGCTAATTGCTGACCATTTTTCCATGCGTTTTGCACAATAGATGTTCGGCACAAATTAGAAACCTGTTCTTGTACGTTAAGTTCAACCAAGCGGTCTTCTTTCTGCTGTTTGTCTGTAATGGCATCAATTTCTGCGGCGTTTAATCGGTAAACATCTTTAATGTGTTGCAGCCAGTTGTCAATAATTCCGTATTGCGAACTGCTTAACGATGCGGCTACACCACCACAACCATAATGCCCAGCAACAATAATGTGTTTTACCTTTAAAACGTTTACGGAGTAATCTAAAACCGAAAGCATGTTCATGTCTGAATGCACACAAACGTTGGCAATGTTTCTGTGAACAAAAACTTCGCCCGGTTTTGTTCCGGTTAATTCGTTTGCGGGTACGCGACTGTCTGCGCAACCAATCCATAATATTTCTGGATTTTGCCCTTTGGCTAATTGCTGAAAACGCCCCGAAGTATCGTTCTTAACAAAATCTACCCATTCTTTGTTGCCGTCTATAATTTTATCGAAACTTTTCTGTAAATCGTTACACATTTTAGTTTGTTTATTTAAAGCTAAATTACAATATTCTTGTTTTTTAATTAAAATTAGATCAAAAAAAATCGACAAAATTGCTTTTGCCGATTCCTTTCCAAATATTTAAATGTAATCTGGGGTGAAATTTTTTCTATAAAAAATCAACAACTCCGGTTTCAACATCGTAGTTTGCCCCAACGATTTTAATTTTTCCTTCTTGTTCCATTTTTCTTAAAGTAGAACTTTCTTTGCGAATGTTTTCTATTGCATTCAATACGTTGTGATGATTTAAACGCTCTAAAAGATCGGTGTTGTTTGATGATCTATCTTCGCCGTCTTTCATGATGTTTTTAATAATTGGATCAAAATGACCAACCAAATGGTTTAAATTGTCCATTCCAAGCGGCTCAATCGCTGCGGCATCTAATCCGCCTTTTAAAGCGCCGCATTTTGTGTGCCCTAAAACCACAACCAGTTTAGAACCTGCAACGTTACAGCCAAATTCCATAGATCCTAAAATATCCTGATTTACAAAATTTCCTGCAATTCTAACGCTGAATATATCGCCCAAACCTTGATCGAAAATTAATTCTGCCGAAGTACGGCTATCTATACAGCTTAAAATCACGGCAAAAGGCCACTGACCTGCACGTGTATCGTTAACTTGTGCCAATAAATCGCGGTTTGCCTTTAAGTTGTTTACAAAACGTTGGTTTCCTTCTTTTAAAATTTCTAATGCTCTTTCTGGTGTAATGGTTGATTGTGTTTCAGATGTATGTGCTTTCATGATAGTCTTTGTTTATTAAATTATTGATATTATTACATTGCCCTTCTGTGGGTGATTGATACGTGAGAATCTTGATCGGTTTCGTAATCGCGGTACGATGTTTTAAAGCCGATTAGTTCTACTTCGATATTTTCTTCTTTGGCTCTTACATTGGCAAAATCCTGAATCATTTCCAAAACATCTGTTGTGATGTAAGATGTAGTGCGGGCATCGATAATTACTTTTGATCCCGATTTTATATTTTTAAGTGTTTTTTTGATGGCAGCTTTGTTTAGAAACGAAACTTCTTCTGCCAATTTAATGGTCAATTCATCGGCGTCGTTTAATTTTTCACGGCTTAAGTAGTATGCTCTTTTCATATTTCCTTGTAGAATATAGATAACAGAAATAGCCAAACCAATACCCACACCTTTTAATAAATCGGTAAAAACGACTGCTAAAACGGTTGCTAAAAAGGGTATGAATTGATATTTTCCGTTGTGCCAGAAATGTTTGAACGTTGCTGGTTTTGCTAGTTTGTATCCCACTAAAATTAATACGGCAGCCAATGTTGCTAACGGAATTAAATTTAAAATAAATGGAATAGACAATATACAAACCAATAATAAAACTCCGTGAATAATTGCTGATGATTTAGATGTTGCACCTGCGTTCGCGTTGGCAGAACTGCGCACAACTACCGATGTCATTGGTAAACCACCGATTAATGAACTCACTAAATTTCCAATTCCTTGTGCTTTTAGTTCTAAATTGGTGTCGGTTATGCGGCGTCTAACGTCCAATCGATCCGATGCTTCAATACAAAGAAGTGTTTCAATAGATGCCACAACGGCTATGGTTGCACCAGCGATCCATACTTTTGGGTTTGTAAATCCGTTGAAATCAGGTAAGGTTATCAGGTTTTTAAAATCTTCAATACTTTGCGGTACCGGAAGTGGCACTAAGTGTTCTGCGCTAATTGCCAAAGAACTACCTGTTGATACAAAAAATTGGTTCAATAAAATACCTGCAATTACTGCCACCAATGCACCTGGTAACATTTTAATGCGTTTTAAAAAAGCTACTTTTTCCCAAGTAAGCAAAATGGCAATAGAAACAAGTGTAACTACAACCGCTCCGGGATGAATATCTTCAATTGATGATTTGAAGTATTGAACTAACTCCTTGAAATATTCCAAGTTTAGTCCACCGTTAAAAAGTTTTTGATTTCCTTCATAATCTGTGTCAATTCCAAACGCATGCGGAATTTGCTTTAAAATAATGATGATACCAATACCGGCAAGCATTCCTTCGATAACATTGTTTGGAAAGTAGTTTGAGATACTTCCGGCGCGGATAAATCCTAAAACCAACTGTAAAATTCCGGCTATTAAACCGGCGCAAAGAAATAGTTCAAAAGCACCTAAATCGGTAATTGCGGTTAAAACAATGGCGGTTAACCCTGCTGCTGGGCCCGATACGGAAATGTTGGAATTACTTATTGCTCCCACAACGATTCCCCCGATGATTCCTGCAATAATTCCTGATAACGGCGGTGCACCCGAAGCTAATGCGATACCCAAACATAGTGGTAATGCTACTAAAAACACCACCAAACCAGACGCAAAGTTCTGAGACAACTCTGCCTTAATATTTTTTTTCATAAAAATCTATAATTAATAAACATGTAAGTACATAGCAGTTTATAAATAAATGCTACAATAGTTTGTTATTACAGATTCTGTTCGGGAGGTGGCAACGGAATTTTAAAAACGAGATCGTCTTTAATATTGTTTTTTAAAATGTTTAGATTTTTAAAAGCAATACTAGAGTTGGTAACCAGTTTGTTGAAGTTGTGAAAAAAATGGTACTGAACCTCTTTCTCTTCTTCCTCGTTAATATTGTTGTTACTCGCTTTTGATTTTGTTTTGGTAGGAACTTCCTCTTCCTCATTTATGATTAATGAAGAATTTACGGTGTCTTTATTTAACGCATAGGTAATTGTTGGTGCAAATAAAAAGCACACAAACAATAAAAGGGTAGTTATGTTAAAAATCTTTAGCATCGTACAATGGCAAAAATAACTTAAAATTTTGTAAATGCTTATAAAAGGCTTGTAAAATAAATGTTAAAGAATTTTAATTTAGTGCAAAAAAAAACATTCCCAATTTTAAGGAATGTTTGTTGTTGGCCTACTAGGACTCGAACCTAGAACGACTGAACCAAAATCAGCTGTGTTACCATTACACCATAGGCCAATTAACCGGTAAATATATATAGTTTTATTTGTTGGCCTACTAGGACTCGAACCTAGAACGACTGAACCAAAATCAGCTGTGTTACCATTACACCATAGGCCAATAAAACTTGCAATAATAAAACGTGTTTGCTTAAATATTGCGAGTGCAAATGTAGAACAAAAAAATAATATCACAAGAAATTCAGGTAAAATTTTTAAAAAAAATCTAAAAGAGTACATCAATAAAAAAAAAACACTTTCTTTGTAGTCTTTACATAAAATGATCAAAAAACAGCTATTATGTTGACAATCAATTTTAAAAAATGGAACACCATTACCGGATGGCTTGCATTTTTAATTGCACTTACAGTTTATACTTTAACACTTGAACCTACCGTTAGTTTTTGGGATGCAGGTGAATACATTGCTACATCGGCAAAATTAGAAGTTGGTCACCCGCCGGGTGCGCCGCTTTTCCAGATGTTAGGTGCGTTTGCAGCTATGTTTGCAACAGCACCCGATAAAATTGCGGCAATGGTAAACTGGGTTTCGGCACTTTCAAGCGCATTTGCCGTTTTGTTCATGTTTTGGTCGGCTACCAATATTTTAATGAAAGTGGTTAAAATAGGAACCGAAAAACTATCAAACAACACCGTAATTGCTGTTTTAGGAAGCTGTTTAATTGGTGCGTTAACTTTTACTTTTTCTGATACTTTTTGGTTCAGTGCCGTTGAAACCGAAGTTTATGCAATGGCAACTTTTATGTTGGCTTTATTGCTGTGGCTTGGTTTACGTTGGATTGACGCGATAGATGAACCACGAGGAAACAAATGGTTATTATTGATAGCTTTAGTTGTGGGGATGTCATTCGGAGTGCATTTCATGGCATTGTTGGCAATTCCATCAATCGGTTATCTGTATTTCTTTAAAAAATATCCAAAAGTTACTGTTAAAAACTTCATTATTGCGAATATAGTTGTAGTTGCGGTTTTGTTGGTTGTTTTCGGATTTTTACTTCCATACACCATGATTTTCTTCGGAAAGTCGGAGATTTTCTTTGTAAATTCCATCGGTTTGCCGTTTAATTCAGGAACCATTATTGCTTTTGTATTGTTGGTTTCGCTTTTTGTGTTCGGATTAAAATACACGCGCGAAAAGCAAAAACATTTTGCAAATACACTAATTCTTTCGGTATTATTCATTTTCATTGGCTTCTCATGTTGGTTAATGTTGCCAATTCGTGCCAATACACAAATTCCCATCAACGAAAACAAACCGTCGGATGCAGCCGAATTATTAGCCTATTACAACCGTGAACAATATGGTTCGCGATCGTTGTTTTACGATACCTATTTTACTATAAAATACGGTACGGCGTTAGATCCTTCAGAACCCTATAAAGACGGTAAAGTCAATTATGAAAGAGATTATGCTGCCGGAAAATACATTGTATTAACCGATGGAAAGAACTCAGAACCTAACTATTCCAACCGTTTTAAAGGATTTTTACCTCGTTTGTGGGAACCTACTTTGGCAGCAAACTACATGGGCTTTACAAAACCTGTTGATTTTAAATTAAAGCCTGAGTATGCATCGGAACCGGAATTAATGGAAATGGCTGGGCAGTTAAAAGCCCAAGCGCAGTCAGGCAGAGTATCAATGAGTTATTATGATAGCGTTTTACGACAAATGGGCGAGTATATCGAAGTTGAAAAGCCAAGCTTTACAGACAATATCAGCTTCATGTTCAACTATCAGTTTGGCTACATGTACACCCGTTATTTATTATGGAATTTTGCTGGACGCCAAAACGATATTCAGGGAAATAACGACCGTATGTATGGAAATTGGATTTCGGGCATTAAGTTTTTAGACGAAATTCGCTTGGGATCGCAAGAAAATTTAACCAGCGATATGCTGAACAATAAAGGGCGAAATGTGTATTATATGTTGCCGTTTATTTTGGGTTTATTTGGTTTCATCTTTCACTACCGCAAAGATCCAAAAACATTCTACGTGCTGTTGGCACTGTTCTTATTCACAAGTTTTGCATTAAAAATATTCTTAAATGAACGCCCTTTTGAACCTCGCGAACGCGATTATGCGGTAGTGGGCTCATTCATGGTGTTTGCTATGTGGGTAGGTTACGGTGTATATGCGATTTACGAATTTTTATCGCGCAAAGTAAACGGTAAGGTTGCTTTGCCATTGGTTTTAGGTGTTGCTTTTTTAGCATCGCCGCTATTAATGGCTAAAGAAAACTGGGACGATCACGACCGTTCAGAGAAATATACTGCATTGGCTTTAGGACGAGCTTATCTTGATTCGTTAGAACCAAATGCAATCATTTTCACGATTGGCGATAACGATACCTTTCCACTTTGGTATTTACAAGAGGTTGAAGGTTACCGTACCGATGTTCGTGTGGTCTGTACTACGTTGTTGAATGCTGAATGGTACGTAGATCAAATGAAAGTGAAAGCACACAGATCAGATCCTCTGAAAATTCGTTTTAATCATAAACAATATTCAGGTGAAAATCTTCAGTATGCATTAATAGCACCATCTATTAATGAGCGCTTTGATATAAACACTATTTTGGAATTTATTGCATCAGATCGCCCGGAATCTAGAATGGAAACGGAAAGCGGAATGTCTATTACCCGCATTCCAACCAATAAATTTAGTTTGCCAGTAGACAAAGAAAAGGTGTTGAAAAACGGAACAGTCTCACAGAAATTTACAAATGATATTGTTTATGAAATTCCTATTAACGTAAAATCAAATAGTTTAGAGCGTAAGAATATTATTATGTACGATATCATTGCGAATAACAATTGGGAACGTCCAATTTACTTTACAGCCGGCGATGTTTCAGACGAAGCAATGCTGTGGTTAAAAGATTATTTACAGCTAAACGGTTTGGTTTATAAATTGGTTCCTGTAAAAGCGAATGTAGATAAAATGAATGCCAATCATCCTTTTTACATTGGATCGATTGATGCTGATAAAATGTACAAAACCGTAAAAAACTGGTATTGGGGTAATTTTGGAAGCACAGATATTTATCACGATCAACAAACCAGAAAAGAATCAAGAATGTTTTTGATTAATTTTGCACGTTTGGCAGAGCAATTTATAATAGACGGAAATAATGAAAAAGCTAAAAATGTACTTGATTTAGCTATGAAAAATTTCCCGATAGATTATTATATTCCACATGATAATTATTTAAAATACGAGTTTTTTGAGCCTTTTGCAGATTTGTATTACATGGTGGACGATAAGAAAAAAGCTGCGGATCTTACAACCAAGCTTTTCATAAAAGCCGAAGAAAACTTGAATTTCTATAAAGGAATGAAGTTAAACGAACAACGAGAGTTTAGTTATGAAATTATTGACAATTTTAATAATGCTTATCGTTTAATTGACAATTGCAAACTGCATAAAGATGCGGAAACCGTAGCTGTATTAAGCAAGCGCATTGCACCTTTTGAAAAACATTTCCAGAGCTACTTAAACGCCTATAAACAGCAAAAAGAAGAAGAAGCCGAAATGATGCGAAAAGAAGAACAAATGCTGCAAGATTCTGCTAAACAAACAGTAGACTCTACAAATCAATAAATAAATAAATAAAGACGGTAGCAATGCCGTCTTTACTAATTAAAACAATCAAATGTTAGAAAATAAAGATCAAAGCAAAACCTCATTAGCACAATTGGGCGAATTTGGGTTAATCAATCATATCACGCAAAATTTTTCCATTCAACAAGAATCAACCATAAAAGCAATAGGAGATGACGCTGCGGTATTAGATTTTAAATCGAAAAAAGCCGTTGTTTCAACCGATTTATTGGTAGAAGGCGTACATTTCGATTTAAGTTATATGCCGTTGAAACATTTGGGTTACAAGGCTGTTGTGGTAAATGTTTCAGATATTTGTGCTATGAATGCAACGCCTACACAAGTTACCGTTTCCATTGCGGTTTCAAACAGATTTCCTTTAGAAGCAATCGAAGAATTGTATGAAGGTATTCGTTTGGCATGCGATTTTTATAAAGTAGATTTAATTGGTGGCGATACCACATCAAGTACCACCGGATTATTAATTAGTGTAACCGCTTTGGGTGAAGCTACAGACGAAGAGATTACTTTTCGCTCGGGTGCACAAGAAAACGATTTGCTGGTTGTAACAGGCGATATTGGCTCTGCTTACATGGGGTTACAGGTTTTAGAACGCGAAAAACAAGTGTTTTTGGTAAATCCGCAAAATCAGCCCAATTTAGAAGATTATTCATACATTATCGAGCGACAGTTAAAACCCGAAGCACGCACCGATATTAAAGATCTTTTACAGAAATTAGATGTAAAACCAACGGCGATGATTGATGTTTCAGACGGTATTTCTTCTGAAATCATGCACATTTGTAAAGCATCAAATGTGGGGTGTAATCTGTATGAAGATAAATTACCGTTAGATCCACAGTTAATCAACGTTTGCGAAGAATTTAATCTAGACAGCACCACCATTGCCATAAACGGCGGCGAAGATTACGAATTACTGTTCACTGTTTCAATGAACGATTTCGAAAAAATTAAAGGAAATCCGCATTTATCAATCATCGGACACATGACCGCCGAAAAAGAAGGAATACATTTAATAACCCGCGAAAACACAAAGCTTCCACTAAAAGCCCGTGGCTGGAATGCTTTAAACGAAGAAGAATAAATTTAATAAACACTATTATGAGAAATTTTTTTGCACTTTTACTGATCTTTCTATTTACTAATTTGTATGCTCAAAATAAATTTGAACTAGGTTACTACATTGATCAATCTGGAAACAAGATCGAAGGGGAAATCTCTGAGATTACAATGAATAGCTTTCCTTCATATTTCATCATCCGTAAAAAAGGAAAAGAAGAAACAGTAGATACTAACAAAGCTTCTTTAATAAAATATGGAACAGTTGTTTTTGAAAAGAAATCGTTTCAATACGATCCATCTGTTCGTTCAGATATTGCTAATATGTCTAAACAAAAAGAATTTCAGTTGGTAAATAAAACAGCTTTTGTTCAGTTAATGGTTAATGGAGATACAAAACTTTATAAGTATACAGAAAACGGAGTTACTACATTTTTCTATGAAACTTCGAATAATGAACTTACCACTTTAAAATATAAAAAATATCTTAAAAACGATACCGATATTAACGAAAATAAAGAATTTATAAACCAATTAAAAGAAATTAAAAACCAAAGCATTGTTGACAAAGAGGGGTATTTTAACGCTATAAAATATAACGACGCAGATTTAGTAAGTTATTTTACAAAGCTTAACGGAAAAAGCATAAAAACAGCGAAACAATCAAAAGTATTATTTAATGTTTTTGCCGGATATGCTATTGGTTCTATGGATATTAAGTTTTTGCAAGATCTACAAGCACAAACCTATTCGCATGTTACGGTTATGCCAGAAGTAGAGTATGTGTTTAATAATAATGTTATGAACCCAACAAGTTTTTATTTAAACTTAAAGTACCGTGCTTTTAAGGCAGATTTCGAAGAAGTTTATGAAAGAGAAAATTGGCAACATCAGGTTGATTATCAATCTTTGTTACTTTCCTTGGGAGCAAAGAAATATTTTTTGTCATCAAAAGATATGAAATTTTATGGAAAACTTGGTTTTGGAGTTGATATTCCGCTTAAAGCAGAAATCCTGTCACCAGTTGCATCGTGGCGATTAAACCCTATTTATCTTGATCATTTAAAAGGAGGAATTAATACAGGATTAGGAATGAAGCTGTATAATTCTTTTTTAGTTGAAATTGATTATGATTTTGTTTTCAACACAAATTTTATAAATAAAAATACATCTATAAATTTTAAAGTAGGATACAGTTTTTAATAAACAACCCCAAAGTGAATCTACTCTGGGGTTGCTTCTTTTTTAATGCGAACTCAACATATTTTTTGGATCTAAATAGCGATCTAATTCTTCTTTGGTTAAAATGTTGTGTTCTAATATTAAATCGTACACACTGCGGTTTTCTTCCAAAGCTTGCTTGGCAATTTTGGTACTGTTTTTATAGCCTATTATCGGGTTTAATGCAGTTACTATTCCAATGCTGTTGTTAACCTCGTTTCGTAAGTGTTCTGTATTAGCCGTTATGCCGTCTATACACTCAATTCGTAAAGTATCAATAGCGTTTGTAAGTATTTCAATGGAATCAAATAAAGTCAATGCAATAATTGGTTCCATAACGTTTAATTGCAACTGACCAGCTTCGGCAGCCAAACTCACGGTTAGTTCATTTCCAATGATTTTAAAACACACCTGATTTACAACTTCTGGAATTACGGGATTCACTTTACCCGGCATAATCGACGATCCTGGTTGTTTTGGTGGAAGATTAATCTCGTACAAACCTGTACGCGGACCAGATGCCAACAAACGTAAATCGTTACAAATTTTTGATAGTTTTAAAGCCAATTTTTTCAGCGCAGCTGCATAAGCCACAAAACTGCTGGTGTCTGATGTCGCTTCTACCAGATTTTCAGCCAATTTAACCGGTTCGTTTAAAAGCGTAGCCAATTTTTCAGCACACAATTGCGCATAACCTTTGGGCGCGTTTAATCCGGTGCCAATTGCTGTAGCACCCATATTTACTTCTAAAAACTGAAAAGCCTGATCCTGCAAATAAGGAATTTCTTTCTTCAGCGTAAATGCAAATGCTTCAAATTCTTGTCCCAATGTCATTGGAACAGCATCTTGTAACTGCGTTCGTCCCATTTTAATCACGTTTTCAAACTCTTTTGCTTTTCTGTCTAAAGCAAAAAACAGTTTTTCTAACGCATTGGTAACTTGTTTTGATGATTGAAATAATGCCAGTTTTAATGCCGATGGATAAGCATCGTTGGTAGATTGCGACAAATTCACATGATCGTTCGGAGAACAATATTGATAATCGCCTTTTTGATGCCCTAATTTTTCCAGAGCAATGTTCGCAATTACCTCGTTGGCATTCATGTTTACCGAAGTTCCTGCACCGCCCTGAATCATATCAATAGGAAACTGCTCAAAATATTGGTCTTTTAGTATGTCTAAACATGCTTGCGAAATGGCATCTTTAAGCGTCTCGTTGATCAAACCCAATTCAAAATTCGTTTCCACAGCGGCAAGTTTTACAACCGCTAACGATTTTATAAAAATGGGGTATTGATGTAATTTGTGGTTCGATATTTTAAAGTTGTTAATAGCGCGTTGAGTTTGCACGCCGTAGTAGGCATTTTCGGGTATCTGTAAATCGCCTAATAAATCAGTTTCTGTCCGAAAAGAGTTCATACTTTTTGTTTTAAATGTACAAAAAATATTGTTAGCGATTTTTAATTTAAACGCAATCCTGTCCTAAATAAAATTACGACATGTAAAATCCGACCATTTCATTGAGTT